>JAABUZ0100002023.1_pt1 | contig 35371 bp, 22 predicted proteins | sample 5562091 | NCBI WGS metagenome assembly JAABUZ01 (sample SAMN12813069, study PRJNA571459) | rock metagenome | isolation source: Antarctica rocks | place: Antarctica: Victoria Land, Linnaeus Terrace sud | collected 2015-12-21 | reverse complement strand
TCCATGCGGTGTTGTCGCCGACAACTCCGCGGATTGCGCCGGCGATCGCGCAGGTTGCGGCAAGCGATGCGAGCTACTTCGAGGCGAATGGCGCGATGCTGCGCAACCCAAGTGTCTGGAATTACCTGGATGGATGCGCGCTGTCGATTCCGTGTCACCGGGTGGGTGAAGCTCCTGTCGGGCTGATGGTGGCAGGTCTGGGTGGTTGGGATGCTGGTGTTCTGCGGGCAGGTGCGGCGATCGAAGCGGCGTTGCTTCAGTAGCGTCTCTTCTTTGTTCAATACGGAACGCTTCGATCACGGCCTGTATGAGATGGGGGAAGTCGAGGGCGGTGACACTCGCGAGCGAAGGAGTGTCTTACGCCTCTGTGCGATATCCCACCCGCAGATGGTCGGCTCGGCGTTGCTAGCGGCATTCTAAAAAAGAGACCACCCGCGTCAACGAAGGGATCGCGTTTGTCCATGAAGGCTCCTTGAAAGTGGACTTGGAACTGCCGTGAGGTTCAGAACGATTCGCAGTCCCGGGTCATCTTAGGCCTGCGCGAGAGCGGCTGTATTCCGGATTCCCAGGCACGCATCACTCGACGTGCGCCCTCGACGACGAAGGGGTGAACTGCCCGTGAGTTCTAGGCCACTACCGTTACTTTGAGGTGGTGGAGTCCTGTCGCGGGATTCGGGGCGGGGCCGCTGGCGTCCGCGACCTGCACCTTACCCAGGCCGTCGACGCAGCGGACGGAGAGCATGGCTTCCCCCGCGGAGGAGGGCTGCCAGGGGAAGCGCCACTGCACCCAGGCGAGATCGGAGCCTTGATAGGTGATCTCGGCAGGGTTCCAGCTGTTTCCGTCGTCGGTGCTGACCTCCACCTTTTTGACACCTCGATCGCCGGCGAATGCGGTGCCTTTGAGGACGACTCGCTGTCCCACATGGAGGGAGTCGTCGAAGGTTGAGTCGAACCGGGAGGAGGTGTTGATGGTGAACTGCGGACCCCAGCCCTGTTGCTCGTAAAAGCCCTTCCCGGGTACCTTTCGGACGTCGATCCGGGTTAGCCACTTCACGCTCTTCTCCCCCACGTAGCCGGGGACGATGAGGCGCACGGGAAAGCCGTGTCGCTGTGGAAGGGTTTCTTCGTTCATCTCAAAGGCAAGCAGTGTCTGGGGGTGCATAGCCTTCTCGAAGGGAATCTCGTCGCTGAAGCCGTCGGCCCCGTGAAACATCACCTGCCGCGCGCCTTCGGACGGGCCGGAGCGCTGGATCACGTCTCGCAAAAGAACGCCCTTCCACTTGGCATTGCTGTTGAGACCTCCGCCTACCTCGTTGCTGATGCACTGCAGCGTTGTCTCTTGGAGGACGGACGGAAGGGCCTGAAGATCGCTCATGCGCAGCACAGCCGGGTGGGCGACGTCGCCACCGACCTCGAGAGCCCACTTGTCGAGGGTCGGCCGGGGGTCGACGTTGTTCTTGGTCACCTGGTAGAAGTCGTCGTTGGAGGTCACCGGCTCGAGATCATCTCCGACGTTTTCGGTGCCGTCGTAGTGGTAGGACGCGATCTTATAGAAGTATCCCAGGATACCGATGCTGACCGCAGCGGTGACGGCGGAGGCGACGCCGAAGGTCAGGGCTCGACGGCGTTCGTCGCGCTCCACCTCCGGCTGCTCGCGCCGGCGCAGGAGAGATCCGGCCCAGAAGAGAGCTGCGAGGAACAGAGCGGTCTCGACGAACAGGCCGAGGATGGAAGCGGGCCGGGCCGTGAGCGGAGGCAGACCGTCATAGTTGGTGAGCAGATTGGGCCACAATCCGACGAGCGTGAGCAGAAGGATACCGGCCACCACCGCCGACGTGACGGCCATGGCGCGCGGTCTCCGCTCCGAGCGCTGCAAGCGGGTGTAGAGCAGACCGACGATAGCCCCGCCGGCCAGTTCTAAGAGCAGGGTCGCGACGATGCCGAGCTGCTTGAGGTGGCTGTAGCCGCTGAGCAGGTTGAGCAGCTTAAAGAAGAGCGGGATGCCGGTGAGGGGCGCGATGCGATCGCTCGCGAGTTCAGCAATGGTCCCGATGCCGAACTCCGCCCGCACGATGAGGCTGCTTGCGATCAACACGAGTGCGGCAAAGACGCCTGAGATTGCTCCCTTGAGGTAGGGTCGACTGGAACCGTTCACCATGAATCTCCTGAGTGGTACGTAAGCTGCTGCTTCGAACGTGGCGCTGATGCGTGGGCCTGAATGCCGGGCCCTGCCGCGCTCGTCCGGGCAGGGCCTTGCTGCCTGGGTGCCGCCGGGCCGGTTTGGACGTGCGTCAACTCTTGACTAGGTGCCTGGGCCGATATCGGAAATGGTGGGCATGGGGCTGCGCAAGCACAGAGCTTGCTCGGCCTTTTCTCAGCATTCCAAAGGTGGCGCTCGACCCGGTTCCGGTTTTGCAGTGGCGCCTGGAGGTGGGACGCGGGATTGCGTGGAGAGTTACACATGATCGATCCCGGCGAGAGGTCGACCGAATTGAGGTATTTTGGCTTCAGGGCGCGGCGCAACTTGATCCTCTGCCCAGCCGGGAGCCGTTCGTGATCCGATTCTTGTCCAGCCTTCTTATGTTGCAGCTCTTTGCTGGAGACTTGCGTCTGCCGGCGAAGGAGCCGTCGACCTCCCCGCTGCGGTACAACTGTCGCTTTACGAAGAGGCCGCCTCAGATTGATGGGAAGCTTGACGATGCGGCTTGGAAGGAGGCGAGTTGGACCAGCGACTTCGTGGATATCGAAGGTCAGGTCCGGCCGGCGCCGCGCTTCCGCACGCGCGTGAAGATGCTCTGGGATCATCAATACCTCTACATCGCCGCCGAACTGGAGGAGCCGGACGTAAAGGCCTCGCTGACGGAGCACGATTCCGTGATCTTTCACGACAACGACTTCGAGGTGTTCCTGAAGCCCGTGCCGGAGAGCCCGAGCTACTACGAGTTCGAGATGAACGCGCTGAACACTGGATGGGATCTGTATCTTCCAAAGCCGTACAAGCTCGGCGGTCTCCCCGATAACAGCTGGGACATTGAGGGTCTGCGGACGGCGGTCGCAGTTGAGGGAACACTGAACCACAGCTCGGACCGGGATCGCGGCTGGACACTCGAGATTGCCTATCCGCTCCGCGCGTTTCGGAGTCGCCAGAACGTGCCGCCTCCGGGTCCCGGCACAGAGTGGCGCATCAACTTCAGCCGGGTGGAATGGACGGCGGGTCACGCTCGCGAGAACAACTGGGTCTGGTCGCCTCAGGGCATCGTGGACATGCACGTCCCGGAGCGCTGGGGCTATTTGCGCTTTCGATGATTGAGTGCAGGTCAGCCACGCTGCGGTCCGTGGCGGCGCAGGTGGCACGAGCGGGAGGGGCGTCGGCAACTACGCATGCCTCGCGTCGCGGAGCGAAGCAACGTTGAGCTAACTCATGCTGAGCCAACAGTAATGTGTTACCTCGACCTTTGGCATAACACCTTCGAGTATCACCTGTTTGTACCGCGAAGCATTTTCGTGGGTACCCAGAAAACTTTACCGGTCGAGGTCACATCCAAGTGCCTCCTCGGGGTGGGCCACACCAGGAAGGCCTGTCTTTTCTGTGTCAGCCGAGTGTGCAATCAATGGCGGTCGAAGTGCAACAGATTGCAGCAAGAGTGCTGGTCGCGACCGAATCGTGTCCAGTGGTCACCACAGTTCCTAAAAGGCTCCTCTGCATGATGCAGCATCTGCTGTTCTCCCGGTTTTGTGTTCGCTCTCGTGTGCCACTAACCTCCATTCTGCTGCTGTTCGCGATCTGCTTCAGCGGACTCCCAGCACATGCCCAATACAACTGCTCGGATATCGTCGTCACCGGCGCACAGAGCTCCGTGCGTGTGGGAGGCGTCCCGGTGCAGTTCCAGGCCACGGCGAACGGACATGTGATCACCGGCGGTTGGTGGGGCGTTGCGATCGGATTTGACTACGGGGGCATCGACCAGAATGGTCTGTACGTGTCTCCGAACGTGATGCCGACCTCGGCCGGTGCGACCATCATGTTCGTCCTGAATGGCTGTTCCAAACAGGCGCCGATTGCGCTCCTGAACTCCGCGCCACAGATCACGTCGCTTGAACCGAGTGTGCTGTGGCAGCTGTCGACCCTGGTCACGATTCACGGGGCGAACTTCCTGCCGACAAGCACCTTGACGATCAACGGCGCTCCCACGGCCTTCAACTTTCTCGACTCCTACCGGCTTCAGCTCACGCTGAATCTCGCGAAGCCGACTACCACGCCGCTCAAATTCGTGGTCACCAATCCTGATCCCGGTTCAGCAAGTGTCTCCGGGCTGTTGCCGACGAACTTTCCCGCTCTCACCTTGGTGACGCCGACGACCCTGCTCGGAGGTGTGAATACTCTGAAGCTGGTCGGCACCGGCATCACGGACTACTCCCGGTTCACGTTCGACGGCAAGCCGATCTATCCCGCCAAGGCAGCTGACGGATCGTACAGCATGAGTGTGTTTGTCGCGCCGTGGCGTACCGGTTCGATCACGGTGACGGTCAATAGCCTTCCGGGGGCGCCCGCGAGTTCGACCAAGACGATTCCGATCGAGAAGACGTTGCTGGCGTATGACAAGGCCGCGCGCTTTTCGACGCAGGCCGCCTTTGGTCCGCGTCCGGACGTGGTGCAGCACATCCAGCACATCGGCATGAAGGCCTTCCTGAAGGAGCAGCTCGCGCAGCCGGCTATCACCTACACGCAGCCGGGCTACTTCTCCACGCGAACGCAGTTTTTACGCTCGACCCTGACGACCAACTCGCTGCTTCGGCTTCGCGTCGCCACGGCGCTCGGCGCGTTTATCGTCAACACCGCGGATAACAACGACTATGCGTCGTACTCGACGTGGGAGACCATGCTCGAGAACGCGGCGTTTGGCAACTACCGCGATCTGATGACCAACGTGACAGCGGATGCGAGGATGGGCGCGTTCCTCAACCTTGCCGGCAACAATGTGTCCGCCGATCCGAGTCTTCATCCCAACCAGAACTATGCGCGCGAGTTGATGCAGCTGTTCACGCTGGGCGCGTCTCGCCTGAACGAGGATGGATCGCTGCAGCTGGATGCGAACGCGCAGCCGGTCGCCACCTATGACCAGAACACACTGCTTGATCTGACGCGGGCGTTGACCGGGTGGAACTATGCGACTCCGGTGAATGCTGCGCTCATCGAACAGGGCATCGACTACTCGCAGCCCCTGGTTCCGCGCGACGACCTGCACGACCAGGGATCGAAGGTGCTGTTCGGTTCCGTGCAGATCCCGGCGGGGCAGGGCATCCTTGCGGATCGGAAGCAGGCTCTGGACACCATCTTCCAGCACCCCAACCTCCCGCCGTTCGTGTCGCGCATCCTGATTCAGCATTTGGTCACGAGCAATCCGTCGCCCGCGTACATCCAGCGCGTTGCAGATGTCTTCAAGAACGATGGGTCTGGTGTGCGCGGCAACCTGTCGGCCGTGGTCTCCGCCATCCTTCTGGATGCTGAGGCCCGACTGGGGGACACGAAGGCATCGCCGACGGACGGATTTCTCCAGGACCCGCTGGTCTTCCAGATCTTTGTCGTCAGCGCGCTGCAGCAGGGTTATGCGGACAACCAGCCCACGTTTGTTCCCGCGCTCACGGGCGAGTCGTTCTGGTACGCGCCCAGCGTCAACGGGTTCTACTCGCCGTCCGCTCTGATCCCGGGGACCTCGATCACAAGTCCGGAGTTCTGGCTCTGGAACAATCTTTCACTCGTTCACCGGAGCCAGATCCTCTACGGCATGATCAGCGGAAGCGTTAACGGCTTTGGCAACGACTACATGAACTACTCCGGGCTGTTTCAGAACTACGCCAATGTGCCCGATCTCGTCGATGGTCTGAACCACCTTCTGTTCCACGGGACGATGCCTGCCGCCACCAAGTCCCAGATCATCAGCTTCTGCGCCACCCTCGATCCGGGCAATATGCGGCAGCAGTATGTGGACGCCATCTTTCTCGCCATGAACAGCGACGCCTTCAATGTCATTCACTAAAGGATTCCCCGTGATTACCCGACGCAACTTCCTCAACCTTGGCGCCCGTGCCGGCATAGCCTCCGCGACAGCTCCGCTATGGCTCAACCTCACCGCATCACGCGCTCTCGCGCAGGCCCCCGGGAGCTACAAGGCCATCGTTGTCGTCACGCTTCCGGGCGGCAATGACGGCAACAATATGGTCGTTCCGCTCGACCCGGCCACCTACAGCGAGTACCTGGCTCTGCGCCGCAGCCTGGCGCTCTCACCGGCGGAGTGTCATGTTCTCAACTCGACCGGCGGCGCTGCCACATACGGCCTCCACCCCTCGCTGAGCAATGTTGCCCAACTGTACAACCAGGGCAGCGCGGCCATTGTGGCCAATGTCGGACCGCTGCAGGCTCCGGCGACCAAGCAGGAGCTGCTCGCGAACCCCGCCCTGATTCCGCAGAGTCTTTTGTCGCATCCGGTCAGCATTGCGCAATGGGAGAGTGCAAGCGCCTCCGCGTCGCCGACGACCGGATGGGGCGGGCGCATGGCAGATCTTCTGGCCTCCCAATCCGGATCGCTGCCGCCTTTGCTCGATGCTGGCCCGGCGAGCATCTTCACGGTCGGACGCACGGTCCAGGCCGTCGCCCTGCAGGCGAACACCGGAACCTTTGTCGCTCTGCCGGCGGGACTCGATGCCACGGCGCTGGCAATTGCAAAGAAGGACGCGACCTCCACGAACGAGATCATCGCGCAGGCTGCCAAGCTGCGTGTCGCGGCTGATAGCGAGCAGGTCCTGCTGATGCAGGCGCAGAACGCCGGCTCCAGCCTCCAGACCTCGTTTCCACCCTCCACCTTCGGAAATGCGATGAAGGCGATCGCGCAGGTGATGAACGGCCGATCGGTTATCGGAGCGACGCGGCAGATCTTTTATTGCAATCAGGGCTTCTACGATACGCACGAGAACCAGATCGAGATCCAGCGTGACAACCTCCTCTCGCTCGACGCCGGTCTGGGAGCTTTTCTGCAGGCGCTCGCGGAGATGGGACTCACGAAGGAGGTGCTGGTCTGCACGCACTCCGACTTCAGCCGCAGCATGCAGGCCAACGGGAACGGAGGCACCGACCACGCCTGGGGCAATCACCAGTTTCTTCTGGGTGGCGGCATCGGCGGCGGCAAGATCTACGGAACGATGCCCACGCTTGAACTCGGCGGCTCCTGCGATCTGACCCAGCAGGGCATCTGGATCCCAACCACCTCCGTGACGGAGATGACGGCGGGGATCGGCGCGTGGATGGGCCTGAACGCCTCGCAGTTGAGCACCGTCTTTCCCGACCTGGCGAACTTCTCCGGAAAGGCTCTCTCCTTCACCTAGAGCGCTTCCCAGACTGCTGCCGCTCTGGCAACTGCTGGACGGCTCCGCTTCCTCGAGCGGAGCCGGGATTGGGCGGACGGCGCTACAGATTGCCGCGGCTGGCCTGCTCGCGCTCGATCGCTTCAAAGAGCGCCTTGAAGTTGCCCTTGCCGAAGCTGCGGCTGCCCTTGCGCTGGATGATCTCGTAGAAGACGGTCGGACGATCCTCCACGGGACGGGTGAAGATCTGCAGCATGTAGCCTTCGTTATCGCGATCGACCAGGATGCCGAGTCGCTCCAGCTCCTCGATCGGCTCATCGATCTTTCCGATGCGGTCCTGGAGATCGGTGTAGTAGCTGTGCGGCACGGTAAGGAAGCTGACGCCCTGCTGCTGCATCTGGGACACGGTGGAAAGGATGTCTTTTGTGGCGAGTGCCATGTGCTGAACGCCGGGACCGCCATAGAAGTCGAGGTACTCTTCGATCTGCGATTTGCGGCGGCCCTCCGCGGGTTCGTTGATCGGGAACTTTACATACCCGTTTCCATTGGCCATCACCTTCGACATCAGCGCGGAGTACTCGGTCGAGATGTCGCTGTCGTCGAAGTGCTGGTAGAGCGAGAAGCCCATAACGCGGGCATAGAAATCGACCCACTCATTCATCGAATTCCAGCCCACGTTTCCGACGATGTGATCGACGTGGAGAAGACCGACCGGACGGGCGATCGGGTCTGGAGGGAGCGCCTGGTATCCGGGAGAGAAGATCCCGGTGTAGTCCTTGCGCTCGACAAAGGTGTGCAAGGTGTCCCCGTAGGCGGCGATGCTGGCGGTGACGACCCTTCCGTTCTCGTCGCTGGCCTCCGTCGGTTCCTGGACCGAACGAGCTCCTCGGCCGGTCGTTTCGAGCCAGGCGCTGCGCGCATCGTCGACCCAGAGCGCGATCGCTCGAACGCCGTCGCCGTGTCGATGCACGTGCTCGGCAATGGCGGAGTCGGAGCGGAGAGCGGTGGTGAGCACGAAGCGAATCTTGCCCTGCTGCAGGACGTAGGAGGCCCGGTCGCGGCGGCCTGTCTCCGGCCCAGCGTAGGCAACCAGCGACATACCGAAGGCCGCGCGGTAGAAGTAAGCCGCCTGACGAGCGTTGCCGACAAAAAATTCGATGTGGTCTGTTCCCTTGAGCGGAAGGAAGTCCTGCGCGGTCTGCTGCTCGATGGGCGCTACGGTTGCCATGGTCCCTGATCTCCCGTGGGCCGGGCGCAGGCAGAGGTTACGGTCGCCGCGGCCGACCTTCCAGACCAGCATCTGCCTCCGTCCGAACGCCTGTCAACTGAAAGAGAGCTGCCGGCAGCCGGTGCGGAGACGCTGAACGAAAAGCGGCAACAACGCTCACGAGGTGGACGGCGATACGACGCCGCGGCACTCGCCCAGGCCGATACGCGGGAAACCGGGGCGATCGCAATATCCACGCAGGATGATCTCGTCCCCGTCTTCGAGAAAGCTTCGCGTCTCCGCATCGGGCAGCCGCCGCGGATGCGCGCCGCGGCGTGTGATCTCCAGCAACGATCCCTCCGAGCCAGCTTCGGGGCCGGAGACGGTGCCGCTCGCGATCAGGTCTCCTGGGCGCAGGTTGCAACCGTTGCTGGTGTGGTGTGTGACCATCTGCTCGAAGCTCCAGTAGAGATCGCGCGAACTGCCTGAGCTCAGGAGCACGGGGGTCTCCGAGGCTTTGCGCATCGCGCTCGTCAGGAGGTGGACCTCCAACGTGATGTCAATGGCGCTTGCATCCGGTGCGGGAGCGCAGAGGTAGGGAAGCGGAGGGGGATCGCCGGAAGGACGCGGCGCGCGGGGAACACGAAAGGGCTCGAGCGCCGCCATGCACACGACCCACGGAGAGACGCTGGTTGCGAAGCTCTTTCCGAGAAAGGGGCCGAGCGGCTGGTACTCCCAGGCCTGAATGTCGCGGGCCGACCAGTCGTTCAGGAGCGAGACGCCAAACAGATGCTGCCCCGCGAACTCGATCGGTATCGGCTGCCCGAGTGAGTTGCCCGTTCCGAGATAGACCGCCAATTCGATCTCGTAGTCGAGCTGCCGCGATCTCTCAAAGGTCGGCCGCTCATCGGAGAAGGATTTGACCTGTCCGTGCGGCCTCGTCACGGAGGTTCCGCTGATCACGAGCGAGGACGAGCGTCCGTGGTATCCAATCGGAACGTATTTGTAGTTGGGCAGCAGCGGCTGGTCGGGCCGGAAGAGCCGACCGACGTTGGTGGCGTGATGGATTGACGCGTAGAAGTCGCTGTAGTCGCCGACCTGCACGGGCAGGTGAAAGGCGGTACCCTCCCGCGGCTGCAGCAGCGGTTCGAGGGCGAGTCGTTGCGCCGCATCCGCCGATTCGCTCAAACAATGCATAAGGCGTTGACGGAGGAGAGCGGCGGACCACGGACCGCACCGCATCAACGCGTTGAGGTGAGCTTCACGGCAGGCGCTCCGGATCTCCTCGCTCAGCGCATCGAGAAGACCCGCTTCGACGACGCGATGGAGATCCAGAACGAAGTCGCCGAGACCGACGCCAAGGTGGGTCTCGCCTTGAGAGCCTGTGAACGCGCAGAAGGGCAGGTTTTGGAGAGGGAAGTCGCAGACGGGGCGATTCGCCGAGTCTACCCAGCTCTTCCAGGACCACATCCCTGCAGCTGGCGTATCCCTCGCGGCCACCTCTCTACGCCCCGCCGGGGTACAGGCGTTTGAGGCCTTGCCAGCACTCGTAGTACTCGTGCTGCAGAATCTTTTCTTCGAGGGCATACCGCGTCGGCCGGACGACCAGGCGTGTCTCGAACATGAAGGCAAGGGTGTTGCCGATGTGCTGCGGCTTCAGTTCCGCCGCACTGGCTCGCGCAAAGGTGTCCGCATCCGGTCCATGACCCGACATGCAGTTATGAAGGCTTGCGCCACCGGGCAGAAAGCCCTCCGCCTTGGCGTCGTACTCGCCGTAGATCAGACCCATGAACTCGTTCATCATGTTGCGATGAAACCAGGGTGGACGGAAGGTGTGCTCGGCGACCAGCCAGCGCGGAGGAAAGATCACGAAGTCGACGTTGGCGACGCCATGGAGGTGCGAGGGAGCGGTCAGCACGGTGAAGATCGACGGATCGGGATGATCGAAGCTGACGGTGTTGATGCAGTTGAAGCGAGCCATGTCGTACTTGTAGGGAGCGTAGTTCCCGTGCCAGGCGACCACATCCAGGGGCGAGTGATTGAACCGGGCGGACCAGAGTCGACCGAGAAATTTGGACACGACCTCGAACTCGCCCTCGCGATCGTCAAAGGCCGCCACCGGGGTCAGGAAGTCTCGAGGGTTCGCCAGACCGTTCGCGCCAATCGGGCCCAGGTCGGGCAGGCGAAAGGGCTGCCCATAGTTCTCGCAGAGGTACCCGCGCGCTTTTCCATCGAGCAACTGCACACGGAATTTGATGCCGCGCGGGATGACGGCCAGCTCCCCGGGAGCCACGTCGAGCAAGCCGCACTCCGTCGCGAGGTGCAGCCGGCCATGCTGCGGAACGATCAGCAGCTCGCCATCCGCGTTATAGAAGAAGCGATCGTGCATGGAAGCCGTTGCCGTGTAGATGTGGACTGCAACGCCGTCCTGGATCGCGGGATCGCCGTTTCCTCCCAGGGTGACCATACCTTCGACAAAATCGATCTCGGCTGCGGGGAAGTCTGGCGGGTTCCAGCGCATCTGGTTGGGCGGCGTCGGCAGCTCGTCGAACGGTCCGCTGCGCAGCAGGGTCTCCTTCGCGAAGGTCTGATAGGGCTCATGCACGACCGAGGGTCGGATGCGATACATCCACGTGCGCCGGTTGGAACCTCGCGGCGCCGTGAACGCGGATCCGCTGACCTGCTCCGTGTAAAGCCCAAAGGCGTTCGTCTGTGGCGAGTTCTGGCCCACCGGGAGAGCTCCAGGCTGAGCTTCGGTGGCAAACTCGTTTCCAAATCCAGACTGATAGACAAGTTCCGGCATCGACGTCCTCTTCCGCGCCCCCGCGTTCGAGGAGAGCACCGCGAGTATCGCATTCTCCGAGTCCTCTTGGCACTTCCTCCGGGTAACGGCCGGGAACCGTCACCGGCTCTGCGCCGTCAGGTCCTGCTTCGCGGTTGCGTTCGCCTGAAGCGTGACCGGCACGCCGCGCACAAGATAGCGTTCCAGTGTCGAAGGGTCCCGCCAGTTCACCGTCCAGCCGTCATCGATGGCCACGAGGATGTAGTCTCCCGGAATCACGCTCTCGATGAGGAAGCTGCCATCCGTGTTGGTCTGGTCCCGACGCACGATCGTGATGCTCTCAGGCTGGCCAAAGCTCGCCGGGACCAGCATGACCATTGCGCCTGCGAGCGGTTTGTTTGACGCGGACGCGATCCCCCGCACGGTGGCCCGTCCCGCGGCGACCTTGAGGGTAAGGGTTGTGCTTCCGCTGGCGACGGTGACGATTCGCCCATCCACCGGCTTGTTGTTGAGGGCCAGACCGCTGAGGTACAGCTCATTGTCGCCGGCCAGCGTCACGCGGTAGCGGCCTGGCGGAAGGTCGAGCTTGGACTCGCCCTCCGTTGCGGTCGTGGGTGCGGCGTTGCGCCGGCGTTGCAGATCGCCCCGGCGAAAGCTGGTGAAGGTTGCTCCGGTGTCCATGTCGGTCAGCACCGTCTGGACATGACTTGAGTCCACGTCCTTGTCAAAGCGAAGAGTGACTTCAGCGACCGGGATCGCCGCCGAAAGATCGACCGTCCGTTGAGCTCCGCTTGGGACACGAACGAAGGCAGGCGCCTGGGGCCCGTTTGGACCTCCCAGCGTGACGCGATAGAGCCCGGGAGAGAGGCCGTCGACGTCGATCTGGCCCTGCGCGTCGACCTGCACCGAGGTATTCAGGAAAGGGGAGCCAGTCGGCGAGACGCGCTCCACCTGGGGTGTCATCGGGCCATGGAGGCCGAGTTGCGCGGCCGGTTGCGGAGCGCTGATGCGAAGGTGCGTCGAGGGAGCGGGTGTCAGGTCGAAGTTCGCCTGCCGACTCTCCCCATGGTGCAGGCTGAGCACCTCGGCCGATCTCTGCTCCGTCGTACCCGGAAACCACATCTCGGGATAGACGACGTCCAGATTCGGGTTCGCGGCGGCGCCGGCCACGCTGGCCGGCTGCCGTCCACGGAGGCTGGTCGCGTACCAGGGCTCGGCCTGCACGCCAACGGTGTAGTCTCCCGGCGCCAGCCCCGCAAACTCGTAGTGGCCCCGGTCGTCAGTGGTGGTCGCCCCTCGAATCGAGCCTCCGCTCTCCGCTGGATCGGTGCTCCGCGACTGCGGCGCGGACAGGCTGACCCGCGCGTTCCGCACCGCCTCCCCTGCTTCATCACGCACAAAACCCGCGATCGAGGAGTCTGACTCAACTTTGAAGATCAGGTCGTAAGTGGGCGCTGCCGGAGTCAGCACAACCGCGCTGAAGAAACCCTCATGGTTGTTGTAAGCCTGACGGCGAAAGCCCGGCCCATAGGCGTAGATCTGCCAGCCGGCCGCGGAAGGAACCACGAGCGTGAAATGACCGCTCGCATCGGAGTCTGTCGTGGGGCCGCCGTCGTCTCCGTCGCCCCGCCGCCCATCCCCGCGAACCGCGGCGCCGCGCGGCGTACCTCCGATCCCGGACCGAAGTGCGGTCAGGTGGCATCCGGCAACCGGAGCTCCGTCATGCTCGTTGAGCACCACGCCTGAGATACGGTACGCCGAGCCCACCTGCGCGTAGCTTAGCCCGGAGCAGAGAACGATGCCGGTCAACAGCGAGGACAGGGCGTAATCTGGCCACGGTCTCGCCGGGCACGCTCTCCCTAGCCACGATCTCCCTGGCCACGATGTCACCGAGGCATCTCCTGAAGGGTGACAGCCTCGAGATTGAGGTTGGACGTGCTTCCAGAGGTCACTGAAAATCCACCCACGTGCGTGGAGAACTGTCCGAGCACGGCAGGATCTTCGAGGTCCGCAGAGTGCCGGTAGGGAAAGGCAATCGCCCGATAAGAGCCGGGCGGCAGATCCGCGATGCGGAACGAGCCCGTGGAATCACTTCGGCGCACGATGACCTGCGGCAGGGTTGGCGTGCTCGCGATCAAATAGACCCAGCAGGCGGCAGGCGTCCCGCCGAGGCTCACCGTGCCCTGCAGCGATCCGGTCTGGTTGCTCACAACCAGAGTGATCGGGGATGGACTCGATCCGGAAGAGATCACCAGCGGCTCCCGTATCAGGTCCGATCCACGGGAGGTTGCACTTCGCACATACCAGCCCGAGACGAGCCCGGCATACAGCCGATAGGCGCCGGGCGGGGCAGAGAAGCTGGCACTTCCATCGCGTCCCTGGGTTGGCCGGATACCAATCTGAAACGGCGACGTTAGGTCCACCTCGGTCGGCTCAAGCACCAGATTGAACTGCATGAAACCGGGCGTCCCCGCAGCCACGCGTCCGGCCGGGGCCGATGCCTGTGCCGGAAGACTTGTCGCGTCGGACACAACGTCGACCGGAACGCTGGGGCTGGAGGCAAGGTGAAAGGGAGGTCCCGTGATGTCGTGGTCCGCGACCGTCACCTCACTCTGCCCAAACTCCATGCCATCGCGAGAGAAGCGCGTGGCCCGAAGCGAGTAGCTCCCGGACGGCAGATTCAAGCGAACCGACCCGGGCTGCTGGGCGCGAAAGCCATTCGCGGAGAAGGTGGCGCCGCCGCTCCAGCGCGCCGTGATCCGAGGTGGCTGACCATCGTCCCCCTCCACTGGAATGGTGACGACGTGCGTCTTGCCGACGACCGGCCGGAGATCGATGCGACGCTCCTCTCCGCTCGCCACGTGGAAGACGTCCTCTGCCTTGACGGTCGAGGCTGGGGGAAAGCTGAAGGGAAGCACGGCTTCCTCACGCTCAAACGCCCTGGGGGAGAACTGCGTCTCGAGGACGTAGTCCCCGGCTGGAACCGGGATGCGGAACTGACCGTGAGAGTCGGTCTGCGATTGTCCGGCAACCTGGAAGTGTCGGCCCTGCTCGTCGAAGGCGCTGCGGCGAGCCACGACCGCAACCCGCGCCAACACGTTGCCGTCCGGAGCCATGACGGTGCCCACGAGCACGGCCTCTGGCCAGAGCATCACGGTAAGTGCGTCAGCGGTCCCCGTGCGCAGAGCGCCATCGCCATCCATCTCCGGGGTGGTCAGAAACCCCGGTTTCCTAAGCCTCAGGGCTGAGGCTTGCGCCCCTGGCTCCTCAAATCGGAAACGTCCCTCGCCGTCGGTCAGCATGGCGTGGCCGTTGATCTCGACCAGCGCCCTCGGCAGGGGAGCGCCGCTCACTGCGTTCACGGCCCGACCCGCGACAACAGCGGGCGGCGAACCGGCGTCGGCGGCGAACAGGCCCGTCAACGGCGATTGTGCGCGCAGCGATGCGCCCGAGGAAACACCGAAGCCAAGGAGTCCAAGTCGAACAAACATCCCTAAAGGAGACCTGGGCCTGCGATCGAAGTTTGCGAACACACGAGCAACCTCCACATGGGCAACCTTAAGAAACCAAGGGATGGACGTATGGGCAGCCCCTTTGGTCGCGTGCCGCCGACATGAGGCAGCGTAGGTGCCGTCTCAGCGTCGCCGGCATGCGGTCCGTTCGAGCAGGAAACAAATCTCCGATCTGTTACTGAGTTGGCTCTGCGTACTGAGTTGGCTTCTGCGACTACTGAGCTGGCTCCTGCGACGGAGGTTGAGCGGTGTGCCTCAGCGTATCCGAGAGGGGTTGCGCCGGCGTCACAGCCGGGTTCTCGTTCGCAACCGAGACTGCCAGGACACGAACCCTCTCATTGTTGGGTAGGGTCAGCGTCCTGGCGTTCGGCGGCAGGTCCATCGCATACGCAAACAAGTAGGAGTACTGGTATGGCTCGTTCAGGCCATCGGCGGTGTGATGGTGCGAGGCATACCAGGCCAGATCGGCTGGCTTGACGTAACCCTCGCGCAGACCGGCATAGTCGGCGGGATAGCGTGGCGAAGGCGCAGCCGCCTCCCGCGCTTTGAAGTCGCCCGGCCACACCGCATGATGAGCCGAGATCGCCCAATCGCGAGAGTCCTGGTTCTTCCACAGGCGCGTGTCCCACTGACCGATGAATCCGCTCCAGTCCTGCACGTTGACCTTTGCGGCGTTGCTGCCCACTCGAAACTCTGTCTCCTGATCGCCTCCTTCGGACGCCGCCAGAAGGTAGACCCGGTTGAAGTTTCCCTCGGGCAACTGGATGGTCTGCCCTTTGGCAACCACCGCGTTCGGCGTTCCTGTCGCCGCGGGCGCCAGAGCGAAATCGACGCCGCGGAAGGAGAGCTTTGCCGGCAGCATCTCCGCCGGAAACGCGCCGCCCTTGCCGTCCATGCCGCCGCCGCCCGTCCCCGTATCGTCGTTGCTCGCCGTTGCCAGGTCGTATTTCAGGGCGACGCTCCGCGAGATCACTGGAGCGACAGTCGCCTTGGCCGCACCCAGCTTCAGCGCAAAGGTCTTCGGCTGGTAGCCCGCAAACGAGGTGACGAGCGCGCCCTCCGCCAGCTTCGCCCCACCCACCGGCTGTTCCTGCCCATTCACCTCACGCGCCGCACTTACCGGCGCGGCAAACGAGACGCGCACATCCGGTGCAGGCTTGCCGTCCAATTCGACCAGCCGCACAACGGTCTCGTCGCTCTTTTCTGCTTTTTTCAGAGCGAGCACCCGAACCCGTGAGTTGCTGACACGCATCAGCGAAAAGCTCTTGCCCAAGGTGCCGGCGTGCTTCGCTGTCGAGAACGCCCGCAGCGGATCGTTCAGGCGATAGCCCTGCCAATCCGTCTGCGCCTCACGCCATCCCGCGGCATGGCCCGCGAGCGCGAACGAAAACTCGTGGTGTCCCCAGTCCTGGTTCGCCTCGTCGGAGTACGGTCCCGGACCTCCGTTGCTCGGAGGTTGCAGACCCGGCGTGCGCAGCAAGGTGAGACGAATCGTGTTGTCCGCTGGCTTATCCGAGCCATTCTTGGCCTCGGTCAGGATCGTCGCGCCATAGCTGCCGCTCTTGTCCGTGAGATCGATCCAACGATGGGAAAAGGTCTCGAACTGCCGATCCGTCGCGTTCGGACGTTCGATCGTGCCCACCTCTTCGTTGTAGGTCGCATTCGGGTTCGAGGCCGTCATCGGGAACGCCACCTTCAGATTGACCGCCTTGCTGCGCCAGTCGACCTTGTTCGCGAACTCCACCCGATTGCCCGCATCGCCCGCGGCCAGGCTGATCGTCTGCAGAAACTTCGATCCCATGGCCTCGCGGGATACCTCGATCGAAACCCGCACGGGCCCGTTCTCCTTGATGCGGATCTGCGCCGGGCCGCCCACATAGCCCACCGGTGGCGCCTGCTCCTGGTCGAAGTCCATATTCCATGCGGGCCACTGCTTCGGCGTGTCGTTCGAGAAGGCCAGGCGGATCGGAGCGGAAAGCAGTTCCTTCTGGAGTTGTTTGTCGAACACACTCGAAACATCGCCGTCGGCGTTGAGTTGCACCTTGTAGCGCGCGTTCTCGAGTGAGTTAGCTGTGACCTTCAGCGTCGACGTGGGCGCGGGCGCCGAAGCCGGAACCACGTCGTACACGGCAAAGCCGACGGACGGAGCTCTCGCGACAAACAGCACCTTGCCGTCATTCATCTGCGCCGGCATATCCTTGCCGTCCGGACCCTTGACCCGCACCGCAGTCGGAGCTCCGCCCGGGAACGAAACGTTGGCCTCGACCAGATCCTCGCGGTCGATGTTGAGGGAGTTGAAGACGAGCAGAGGTGTCCCGCTCACCTCGGTGTTCATGGCCGAGGCAACCGCCTCGGTGGCGCTGGTCAGCACCCCCGCGAACTGGTTGGCCACAATGGTGTCGTCATTCCAGGCGAACTCATACGCTCGCGGCGTCGCCGTTCCCGCGGCCGTATCATGGAAGTGCCCGCCCAGCGCCAGCGTCCATGCATCATTCAAGCGCTTCTGGGGATAGGTTCGACCACCCAGCAAGCCCGCCGCCACGGAAGTCTCCTCCGCGGCCTCGGCCAGCAGCTCGTTCTTCACCACCCATCGCTTGTGGTAGGCCTGCGAGGTCAACGATCCGGCCGAGTGATTGATCAGCTCCAGATCGCCCTTGTACGACGGCAGCTTCGCCCTCATCTCCGGCTTGATGTCGTTGAATAACTGGTCGGCCTCGGTCTCGATCACATGCACCGGACCGTCGCCCACGCGCACACTCTCGGTCGAGGGCGTCGTGGGCTTCAGAAAGCCCGGCCGTGGAGGCGCGGGCAGCGTCGTCTCGCTCTTGGTCGCGATCGCCTCCAGCAACTTCACGGAAGACTCTTCCGTCGCTCCGCCGATGTCTCCGGTGCCGACGTAGTGGTAGTCGGCGAAGACACCCGTAACCTTGCCGTCCAGATCGATCCGTTTCACCCAGTCTGGCTCATTGCTGCCACCCCGGTACCGCGTCAGCTGAAGCTTCTGCCGCGGAGACAGCGTCGCCATCTCCTCGGGCGAGACGACAGGCGCGGGGAGCGGCGCGTTCTCCTTGCTTAGATCCGTGTAGACGTTGCTGCCGTAGCCGCTCGGATTCAGCGCCGCGATCACCTTGCTGCCATCCGGCCCAATCCAAAGCCCAACATTGAACGGGATGCCTTCAGGCGTCTGCTCGGGAGATCCGGGTCCGCCAACCTTGGGTGCGGGCTGCCAGGCCGCATTCAGCTTCTGCGTCGAGAACCCCCTCACCCCCGCATGCGCCAGGATCGCCGGCAGGGAAGCAGGGAAGCCGAAGCAGTCCGGAATCATGTACTCGTTGCTGGATTTGCCGAAGTCGGTACGGTAATACTCGTTGCCGTACAGGACCTGCCGGATGATCCCCTCCGCGCTCGGCAGATTGACGTCGCCCTCTTCGACCGAAGATCCGGCCGGAAACCATCGGCCCGCCGCAACATACTTCGTCAGCCGCGCGTAGTCGTCGGGGAAGTACTCCTTCATCAACCGGTAGCGATTCGATCCCGTCCAGTTGAAGACGTAGTGCGGGTACTTGTCGATGTAATCGAAGTTCACCCTCATCGTCTTCAGCAGGTATTCGCTGATCGTCTGCGGCATCTCCCAACGCCACTGCGTATCCAGGTGAGCATAAGGAACCACGTACAGCGTGGGCACCTTTGTGATGTCTGGAGCCTTGTTGATCGGTCCACTCTGCGCGGCCAAGGGAAGGCTCAATGCCAGCGGCGCCAGACGGAGAATCCTGGTGCGAAGGCGATGGAGTTGCTTGATCAGCTGTCGGCGGGCGGTACGCTTGAGATACATGGGCGAAGTGTCTCCAACCCCGGTCGGGGCTCGTAGATCTACATGGAACAAATAGAGTGCGATTCGCGCGAGTCCCGGAGCTAACTCAGGGCCGCGCCGTTCATACTACCGCCGCATGGAGCATCCTGGCATTCCGCGGGCAGCTGGATCGCGAGGTCAACTCTAGTTCGGCAGCCGCTCGATCGGAACAGTTCGTCCGGTCTGGGCGGATTGGCGAGCTGCGTCCAGAATCTGCATGACCACCATGTTTGTGTCGAGCGAGGACAGGTCGCCATCCGGTTTGATCTGCCCGCGAAGAACGGCGGCCAGGTAGTCAAGTGAGTTCTGGCGATCTTTCGGCAGTGCCGGAGCGGCTTTCTGGGACTCAGTTTTGTCGCCGTGGTACCGCACCCGGAGGTTATCGGACGCGACGGTGATGGCGTAGCCCGTCGCGCCGTAGACCTCCATGTCCTTGCGGGCGAAAGGCCAGTTCCACGATGGCAATAGGACCGCCTGCGCCTTGGGGTAGCGCAGGACGACGGTCGCATCGTCGTCAACATGAGGGTAGGTCTCGGGCTTGTCGGTCTGCGCCACGGCGGTGACGCTGACGGGAGCTTCGCCGCGCATCAGCACGGTCATCAGGTCGGCGCCGTAGCAGCCGAAGTCAAACAGGGCACCGGCGCCGTTCTTGGTGGGATCGGTAAGCCAGGGGAGCCATTCGGGACCAACGCCAATCTCCTTCGGACCCTCGTGCCCATCGTGGACGACGACCTTGCGGAGGTCGCCGAGCTTGCCTGCAAGCACCTCGCTCGAGACCTCCTGGTTGCTGGCGTACCAGGTAGTTTCGTAGTTGACGAGGACCTGGACGTGGTGCTCGCGCGCAACGTTGCGGATGGCAATCGCGTCCTGAAGGGTCGTCGACAGAGGCTTCTCCACCATGGAGCTGACGCCATGACGAGCGGCGGTTTCGATGACCCGGCGATGGTCGAGGATGGTGGTGTAGACGAGAACCGCCTCGGGATGCTGCTCCTCGAGCATGCGATCGATGTCGGTATAGAAGAGCTTCGCGTCGAGATGGTATTGAGAGGCGTATCGCTGAGCAAGAGCCGTGTCGGGCTCGACGATGGCGACGAGCTGGGCGCTCGTGTTTTTCGAGAGTGGACCAAGAAAGCCGCGGACGTGGCCGTGAACGAGGCCCACGATGGCTACCCGGATCGGGGCGTCGGTCGCGGCGTGCATCGGGATCGACACGATCCAGAGCGCGCAGATTGCTGCAAGGAAACGGAGGCGCTGGGAGGCGTTCGTCGGCATGGAGATCCCCTTTACTTCAGTGGTTGAATCGCAGTAAGTGCGGCTTGGTCCTGGCCAGATTGCCCACGAGCTCTCCGAAGAGAGTGTTCGCCCATGCGAACCATGCCCGCGTAAACCGGGACGAGTCGTTCTTGAAGTAGCTCTCGTGCATGAACCCGGTGGCCGCAGCCGCCGACTTCAGCATCGTGAGCGATTGTCGAATTTCGGTGTCCGAATTGCTGGTGAGAGCATAGACCATCTGCGACATCGGCCAGATCATATCCTTTCCGATGTGCGGGCCACCGGTTCCTTCGCCTGCTGTCCCGCGGAAGAACCATGGATTGCGATCGCTCCAGACGAACTCCCGTGTCCGTCCATACAACTCGGGATCAGGCGAGCTCGCCAGGTAGGGCAGGCCGAGCAGGCTGGGAACATTTGCGTCGTCCATCAGGAGTTGGCTGCCGAAGCCGTCCACCTCATACGCCCAGATAGTTCCCTGCGGCGTCGTCGCTTTGCCGTACTGGTTGAGAGCGCGTTCCACCTCATCGGCCAGGGCGGAGGCTTCGACCGAGAGTGCCCGATCCTTCGAGACGGCGGCGTTCAACTCCGCCAGCTGCCGAAGCGATGTGACCGCGAACAGGTTGGACGGCACAAGAAACGGAAAGATGCACGCATCGTCCGATGGCCGGAAGCCCGATGCGATGAGGCCGACCGGCTTGACGGGATTGCCGTAGCCGCCCGAGGGTAGCGTCTCGGTCGAGATGTTGGTCATCTGCTGGAAGCGGTACGGGCCTTCCCCGTGTGCCCTCTGCTGCTGTCGAAACGTTGTCAGCACCAGAGCCATCGCCTGCTTCCATTGCGCATCAAACGGGCTGGTGTCGCCTGTCTGCTTCCAGTACCCGTACGCCAGCCGGATGGGGTAGCAGAGCGAGTCCAGCTCCCACTTTTCCTCCCACACCCCCGGCTTCTGCTCTGTCTTGTCGCCCGGCCTCCGGTCCCGCAAAGGCGCATGGAGATCGGCCAGAAACGCGTTGGCGTATGGGTCGATGAGGATGCAGCGCGCCTGCCGCCGAAGGACGCCGGCCAGCAGATCCTGGAGAGTCTTGTCCCCCTTTGCCAGGGGGAGGTACGGCCATACCTGCGCGGAGGAGTCGCGCAGCCACATCGCGGGTATGTCTCCGGTGATCACGGCAGTATCGGGTTTGCCGTCGAAGATGCCAACTTCAACGGTTGTATCGAGCGTGTTCGGAAAGCAGTTCACAAACAGTTTCGCCAGCTCCGGATCACCGATGCGACCTCGCGTCTGCTCGATGTACTCCTCGACCGCGGGGCTGCGGAACTTACGCGCTCCAACCGCAGGCCGGCCGGATGTTGACGCCTCCGCCAGCGCAATCGACGGCCAGAGCGACATCGCGCCAGAGCTTGCGACTACGGCGCCGGCTGCCCTCACCACCTCGCGCCGCGTCCAGAGATCTTGCATGAAGCTCCTTAGAAGTACAACTTAGCTTTTCCTGCGAAACGCAGCGACTGACGGAGGTAGAGAACAGCGGTGTGCCGGCTTGCATTGGGGAAGTCGTTATGGGTCATCCCTGGTTGCTTAACTTGCCGAGCTTCCAGAGGGACGGAGCAGGCGTGCGTGCTTGGCACGGATGACCATAGTAGCCGACATCCCGAATCGGTGAACAGCGCAGCAGACTTGGTGCTACCTTCCGCGTTCCGACCGTCGTCGTTCCGGCCGTGTCCTTGCCGTGGATATCTGCCATGGATAGACGACCCTTGCCTTGCGGGGGCATACTTTACGTCAGACTGCTCGTCGTGTGCGACCGCGAGCGGACGTGGAGGGTTGAGCATTGGTAAACAGGCGTGAGTTTGTAGGGTTGGTGTCTCTGGCGGCAGGGCATGAATCGCTGGCCCAGGTCAGCAAGCATCTACCGGCAGCGGGCAGCGGTGTGGACCTTACCCGCTTGGTGAACGTGATGTGTGGCACGGGCGGGCATGGCCACGTCTTTCCGGGCGCGACCTTGCCCTTCGGAGCCGTGCAGGTGAGCCCCGACACGGGAAATCACGGTTGGGACTGGTGTTCGGGCTACTACACCAGCGACACCTCGATCATGGGTTTCAGCCACACGCACCTGAGCGGAACCGGTGGCGGCGACCTTCTGGACATTCTGCTGGTGCCGGGCGTGGGCGAGGTGAAGCTGGTGCCTGGAACCAACGAAGATCCGGACAGCGGCTTCCGAACGCGTTTTTCGCATGCGGAGGAGCACGCAGAGCCCGGGTTCTACAGCGTGAGGCTGGCAAATGCCCTCCAGGTCGACCTTACCGCTACGGAGCGCACCGGTCTGCATCGATATCGATTTCCAGCCGGCAGCGACGCGCATGTGCTGGTGGACCTTCACCACGCCTACGGTTCCGATACGGACCTCTCCAAGCAACAGCCGGTGAAGAGTGCACAGCTTCGCCTTTCCGGCAACGATACGGTGACGGGTGGACGTCTGATGCACGGCTGGTCGCCTACCCGGCAGGTGTACTTCGCTCTGCAGTTCTCCCGGCCTTTCAGCAAGTCGCAGGTCTATGACGCGCGCCAGCCGGTGAGCGGCAGCGAGGCGAACGGAAGCGTTCTGCAGGCGGTCTTGCACTTCGACACGGCGAATCCGGAGCTTCTGGCGAAGGTTGGTATCTCGATGGTGTCGGCGGAGAATGCGCTGGCCAACCTGAAGGCGGAGCAGCCGGGATGGGACTTTGAGAAGACCCGCGGGAACGCGCGGCGCGCCTGGCAGAGGGAACTCGAGAAGATCGCCATCGATTCCGACGATGTGCAGCGTAAGACCATCTTCTATACCAGCATGTATCACATGATGTGCGCGCCGACCCTGGCCGACGACGCCAATGGCCAGTACCGCGGCATGGACCAGAAGGTCCATACGCTGGCCAAGGGCGAGCATAACTACAGCACCTATTCGCTCTGGGACACCTACCGTGCGCTGCATCCCTCCTTCACGCTATGGCAGGGGGAGCGGGTTGCGCCCATGGTGAACAACCTGGTGCGGATGGCGGAGGAGAGCCCCGAGGGCATTCCGGTGTGGCCGCTTGCAGGCGGCGAGACGGGCTGCATGACCGGCTACCACTCGGCCTCTGTGATGGCCGAGGCGTGCGTCAAAAAGGTGCCGGGCATCGACTGGCAGCGAACCTATGCCGTGATGCGCAAGCGCAACATGGAGGACAACTATCGCGGTCTGGGCTTTTACCGGCAGATCGGCTACATCCCGGCAGACCGGGAAGAAGAGTCGGTCAGCAAGCTGCTGGAGTACAACTACGGCGATTGGGCCTGTGCGCACGTTGCCGAAGCCACCGGGCACACCGAGGATGCGACAACCCAACGAGAGCGGTCGCAGAACTACAAGCATCTCTTCGACAGCAAAACGCAATTCATTCGCGCCAAGATGCAGGATGGCAGCTGGACCCCCGACTTCAACCCCAAGGCGACTGGACACTCTAAGAAGTACCGCGACTACACCGAATCGAACGCATGGCAGACGACCTTTGGCGTACAGCATGACGTGAAGGGCTATATCGGGATGTTCGGCGGTCGCGAACCTTTTCTGAAGAAGCTCGACGCTCTGTTTGTGGAAGAGCCGGGTGTCTCGAACGAAGAGGTGGTCGACATGTCCGGGTACATCGGCCAGTACGTGCACGGCAACGAACCGAGTCATCACATCGCGTACCTCTACACGTACGCGGGGCAGCCCTGGAAGACACAGCAGCGCGTTCGGCAGATTCTGGACACCCTGTATCGCAACGATCTCGATGGCCTCGCCGGCAACGAGGACTGCGGTCAGATGTCCGCGTGGTATGTCATGAGCGCGCTGGGGCTCTATGCCGTCGACCCTGTCAGCGCGACGTATGTGCTCACGGCGCCAACCTTTGATCGGGCGCGCCTCCGCGTTGGCGGCGGAAGGGAACTGGTCATCGAGGCCAGGCGATCGGCCCAGAACGACATCTACGTACAGACCGTCCAACTGAACGGCAAACCCTACAACAAACTCTGGATCACCCACGCGGAGATCGCCAACGGAGCTCACCTCGTCTTCCAGCTCGGACCGGAGCCCAACACAGAGTTGGGCTCCGACGAGCGGCTGGCTCCACCTTCGCTGACCGCATAGGCAGACCGATCGAGGAGGGCTGGATCTCAGAGGTGCAGTCTGGTCATAATGACGACACGTCCCAGTGAGGGGTTATGAGCGTCGGCCCACTGCTTCGGTGGCACATCCAGTACCGGGCGGCAGCTTTGTCGGCTCTTCTTGCGCTCTCTCAGGCAGGGTTAGGATTGGCTCCCGCACAGGCCGACTCGGCGCCCTCAGCCGACCTTGCGGCGGCCCAGCGTGCGATCGAGAAGGCCGACTGGAAAGCGGCCGAGCGAGAGCTTAGGCAGTCCCTTGCTCTTCATCCGGCAACGCCCGACCCGCATTTTCTGCTCGCGTATGTCCTGTTTCGCGAGCAGCGTGCAGCCGATTCGCTCGCGGAGTACACCGCGGCGGCCCGTCTCCGGACGCCAACCGCCGACGAGCTGGTCGTCGTCGCATCCGATTACATCCTGCTCAAGGACTACCCGGATGCGGAGCGCTGGCTCGTGTATGCCACCGGGCAATCGCCCGCGATCGCATCCGCCTGGTATCTGCTGGGAAGAACGCAGTTTCGCCTGGACCATGCGGCTGCCGCGGCGGCCTCTTTCAGGCGATGCCTCGAACTCTCGCCCGGCGATGTGCGTGCCGAGTACAACCTTGGCCTGGCGCTCGAAAAGCTCGACCGGCCAGCCGATGCGGAATCAGCCTACCGGACCGCCATCCGCTGGCAGGAAAACGCTTCCCCGCGGGATCCGCAGCCCTTCCTCAACCTCGGCATGCTGCTTCTGTCGCAACACCACGCGGATCGCGCGTTGCCGCCGCTTCGGGAGGCTTCGGAGCTGGCGCCCAAAAACGCGCTGGCCTACCAGGAGCTCGGCCTGGCGTTTGAGGCGCTTGGCCAGAACACCGAGGCCGTTGCAGCTCTCGAGCGCGCAACCATCCTGGCCCCTGACGCCGAGCAGCCCCATTTTCTGCTGGGTCGGGTCTACCGGCGACTGGGCAGGAGCTCCGCCGTCGCTGCCCAATTCGCCGAGGTCCAGCGCATCGCGGGCTCGCACTCCGATAAGGAGACCCCGAATCCGGTGCAACTGCCCACCTCGGCCCCCTAGCCGATTGCAGCCGGCGCTCCGGGCTGTTGACGTTGCCTTCAAGCGGTGCAGGGAATTGCAGTCCCTGCCGGGACCTTGAGAGCACGTTTTCCTCCATTTCTGTCGGATCCCGACATTCCCGGTTGACATTGGTGACCGAGGGGAGATACCTTTTTGCTTCACCGATTGGAATCGTTTCCAGCCTCTCATCCACCGATGGGGAGCTCTTATGGAGGTTTTATGGCAAGAATGGCAGCAACGCGTCGCATCCAAAGCTGGGCTTTTACCCTGGGCCGTGCCCAAAACTATGTTCTTCCGCTCTCGGCAGCGGCCTTCTTCGCGGCAGGTACGGCAGCCTGTGTCGCGCAGGCCTCGAACGGCGTCACCGGCACCGTCACCGACCCAACCGGCGCCGTCGTTCCCGGGGCAGCTGTCGCCGTCACCAACGTCGGCACGCAGACCACGGTCAACGCGGTCACGAGCTCGTCGGGAACCTATGCCGTCACGGGTCTCGTCCCGGGCCGCTACACCATTACCGTCACCGCGCCCGGCTTCAGCAAGGCGGTGCGCAACGACGTCAACGTGGAAGTCACCGTGCAAGCCACCATGGACATCCGGCTCGCCAGCGGCGAAGCAACGCAGACGGTCGAGGTCAACGCCGATCTGATCGCGCTCAACACCACCCAGCCTGAGCTCGGCACCACCATCGAGCCTGCCGTCGTCGCGGCGCTCCCCGTGGCCATCGGCGGCGGTCGCGGCCGCCAGATCGACACCCTCCAGTTCCTCGCCCCCGGCGTCCAGGGTGACACCTTCTCCCACCGCATCAACGGCGGCGTCGACTTCCAGCAGGAGATCCTCTACAACGGCATCCCCGCCCCGCAGGCTGAGACCTCCGGCTTCTCGCAGCTCATCAACCCGCCCTTTGAGCTTGTCTCTGAGTTCCGCCTGGAGCGCTCCACCTTCTCCGCCAAGTACGGCCTTGCCCAGGGCGCCGTCACCTACCAGACCGTCTCCGGCACCAACAACTACCACGGCGATGCGTTCTACATCAATCGCAACGAGTTCTTCGACGCCACGGGCTACTTCAACCCAAAAACGCCCATCGACCGCGAGAACAACTACGGTTTCACCGTCAGCGGCCCGCTCTCCATCCCCCATGTCTACAACGCCAAGGACAAGACCTTCTTCGCCCTTGTCCTCGACTTCGCCAGCACCAAATTGACCGACACTCAGCGCGGCACCGTGCCGACCGCGATCGAAAAGACCGGCGACTTCTCCGACTTCCTCGACGCAACCGGGAAGCTGATCCCCATCTTCGATCCGCTCACCGGTCGGCAGTTTCAGTATCAGGGGCGGCTTAACGTCATCGATCCCGCACGCATCAGCCGCGCCTCCGCAACCCTTCTGCCCTTTATACCGGACCCCGACCCGGGTCTGGGGGACAGAGCCCGGAGCAGCAACCGCGTCTATGCCCCCAACGCCTACCCCGAGGTGAATCATCAGATCGGCTTCACCGTCGACCACAACCTCACCTCCAAGCAATCCCTCCACTACGCGCAGTGGCGTAATCCGTTCACGTCGACCGCGATCGACGGCAGCAGGATCTTCCCGCAAAGCAGCATCCTTCAGAGCACCAAGCTGCAGCCTAATCTCGGCAGCGGCTATCTGCTCAACTACGTCAACGTTCTCTCTCCCAGCCTGGTCTTCACTGCCGGCGTTGCCTGGATCGGCGAACTGAACAACCAGTTCTCCCTAAGCCCCCAGGCCAACTTTATCGGCTCCACTCCCAGTCCCATCGACCGGGGGCTTCTGCCGCACTTCACCTTCAACGGCCAGTATGCTCCCGACCAGTTCGGCGTCAGCTCCGGCGAGACCCTCTCCGTCAACCGCAAGCTCGGCCTCTCCGCCGTCAACAACTGGCTCTGGACCAAGGGCCGTCATACCTTCAACTTCGGCGGTGAGTTCCGCCGCTCCTACCAGGACGACAACGAGTGCCAGCGCTGCACCGGAGAACTGAACTTCAGCCAACGAACCACAGCCGACCCCGCGAACCAGGGCTCCACCGGCAGCTCCTTCGCCAGCTTCCTGCTCGGTCAGGTCGACAACGCCAACCGCGTCTTTGCCAACGAGCTTCGTCTGCGCAACCTGCTCCTCGCCCCGTATGTCCAGGACGACATCAAGTTCACCCCCAAGCTGACCGTCAACGTCGGCCTGCGCTGGGACATCATGCTTCCGTTCAAGGAAGCGAATAACCAGATCGTCTTTCTTGACCCCAACGGTCGCAACCCCGCCGCGGGCAACCTTCCCGGCATCGCCACACGCTTCAGCAATGCTCCACGCGGTGTCGATCGGGCTGACATCAGCTTCCGCAATTTCGGTCCCCGCATCGGCTTCGCCTATGCCGTCAACGACAAGACCGTTATTCAGGCCGGCTTCAACATCGCCTTCCTCAACGGCGGCGCCTTTGAGTTCGGCACCAGCAAGGTCGCCACCAGCTACGGCAACCTCCTCCAGGGCTCCTTCACCGCCAACAGCACCGGGGGCACCACTCCCGGTTACGGCTCGTACGACGCCCATCCGCTTCCCGCTCCCCCTCAAGCGGGTGTCGGTCCACGGCTGGGTATCGGAACCGAGATTCGCGCGTTCGATCCGCAGCGCGCCGGCGCTCCCCCCTACCTCCAGCAATGGAACGTCAACGTCCAGCGGCAGCTTCCCTGGAACACCTTTCTCCAGGTCGCCTATGTCGGCAACCATGCCGTACACCTCAATGGACAGCTCAATCCCATCAGCCAACCTGATCCCTCGATTTTGCGTTATGGCCCGCTCCTCCAGCAGTCCATCAACAGTCCCGCGGCCAGGGCTGCCGGTATCGTCTCTCCGTACCCCAACTTCAGCAACGACCTCGGCGGCAACCCCACCGTTGCGCACGCGCTATCGCCCTTCCCGCAGTACTCCAACGTCCGGAACAACTTCGATCTGACCGGTGCTGCGAGCTACAACGGCCTCCAGACCAGCCTTGAGAAGCGCTTCTCGAACGGCCTCTCCTTCCTTACCTCCTACACGCTCTCCAAGACTCTCTCGAACGCGGATAGCGGCTTTACCACCTTCGCCGGCCTGCCCGAGAACAAATACAACCAGTACCCCGAGTACACCGTCTCCAATAACGATGCACGTCACAACGCCAAGGTCAGCGGCACGTACGAGTTGCCCATCGGCCCCGGCAAGCGCTTCGCCAACAATAAGGGCATCACCGGCCAGGTCCTCGGCGGCGTTCAGGTCGGCTTTATTCTCCAGTACCTGACCGGCACTCCGCGCGGCGTCGGCGAAAACGACAATCCGCTCGCCTGCGCCGGTTGCTTCAACCGCCCCAGCTATGTGCCGGGTGTCAAGCGCAGTACATCCAACTACAAGAACCTCGGCTTCGCCAGCGGTCCCAAAGGCACACACCCAGGGCAGAGCTCACGCGTCGTCGTCACCCCCAATGCCTTTGTCAGCACCACGGGAACCTATGTGCTCGGCAACGCGCTCCGCAATATCACGGAGTTCCGCAATCCGGGCTTCTACCAGGAGGACGTTAAAGCCTCCAAGAAGTTCGCTCTCAGCGAGCGGGTCAACGTCGTCCTGGAGATGAACTACTTCAACATCCTTAACCGCACTCGCTTTCACGGTCCAAATCTCAATATCGACGATCGCGCGAACTTCGGCTTCGTTAACAATGGTCAGATTAACAGCCCCCGGCAAGGCCAGATAAGCGGACGAGTCAACTTCTAACCCTCATCCCGCATCATTGCAATCGCAACTCCGAGACGGGGACCTCCCAAGGTCCCCGTCTCAGCATCTCCCTCTCATGCCGTTATGCTCGACTCACCCTGTCAGGGCAGGGCATTGGGCACGGATACCGGAGAGATCACCGATGGCTCGTATGCGTCCCATACTCTTTACCCTGATCTCGTGCTCTCTCCTCCTTTTCCACGAAGGGAATCTCGAAGCCCAGTCGCCGGCCGTGCAGCAGCTCTACCAAAAGGCGCACGCCGATCAGGAGGCAGGCAAAGACGATCAGGCGGTTGCGGACTACCACCAGCTCCTTCGGCTCGATCCCTCCGTCGCCCCCGCATACAACAACCTTGGCCGTCTGCTCTACAACCTGGGCCGCTTCTCAGAGGCGGTTACCACCCTTCGTCAGGGTCTCGCCATCGAGCCGACCATGGCTCCGGCCAGCATTATGCTGGGTGCCGCGTACCGTCAGCTTGGGCAGCCCGAGAACGCGCTCGCGCCCCTCGAGGCCGGTGTGCAGGCCCTGCCTGACGATCGTTTCGCCCGCATCACGCTGGCGCGCGTGCTGCTCGACCTGAAGCGGCCCGCCGACGCTGTCGTTCAGCTCAACTCCATTCTGGCGACCAGCCCAGGAGATCAGGAGGCCTGGTACATCCTGGGCAAGGTGCACCTCGAACTCTCGCAGCAGGCCTTTACGCAGGTGCAGGCGATTGATGCCCACACGCCGCTCGCGCATGAGCTTGCCGGGGAGATTATGGAGAGTATGCAGAACACGCCGGGTGCCGTCGATGCCTACAAGCAGGCAATCGCAGCTTCCCCCCAGGATGCGTCCGGACTCGAGCACCTGGCGAACCTGTATTGGAGCACCGGTGACTGGGTCCATGCGCGAGAGGAACTCACCACGCTTGTGGAGAAGCAGCCCGGCAACTGTATCGCGCATTGGAAGCTGGCGAACTCTCTGGACGAACTCGGCGAGCCACCCGAGGCCGGCATGACCGAAATCAACCGCACGTTGGAGATCTGTCCGGCGCTGCCGCAGGCTCATGCGGAGCGGGCCCGGCTCCGGTTACGGATGAAGATGCCGGCAGAGGCTCTTCCGGACCTCGAAATCGCTGAGAAGGCCGCACCGGACGAGCCTTCGGTGCAGCGGCTCTTCGCACAGGCGTATCGCGCGCTTGGTGATCGGCAACGCGCGCTTGCGGCAGATCGTCGATTCCAGGAGCTGGAGGCCGCAGAGCACGCCGCGAAAGAGCAACACGCGGCCAGAGTTTCCCAGTCGAACCATTGAGCCTTCGAGCAGTGACGCGGCCACAGATAACCTCAGCAAAGGTCTAATCGTCTTTGCCCTGACACCCGCAGGATCCGCGAATGACCAGCTTGGGCGAGAGTTGAATCGCCGCCGGCCTCTCCCCTTGTTGTCGGTGGTTCCAATCGGGTATCTGTTGGAAGAGCAACTTGGCCGCCGCGCGACCCAGTTCTTCGATAGGTTGTTGCACCACACTGATAGGCGGGGTCAGTGTGTCGGCGAGATCGAAGTCATCGAAGCTGAGGATCGCGACCTCATGTGGGATAGAAATTCTCAGGACGTGAGTCGCCTCGTAAAGATAGCGCGCGGTCAGATTATTACCGGCAAAGACTCCCACTGGGAGATCCCCTTGCGCGACGTGCCGTTTCAATACCTCCACGGCATCCTTTCGACTCTCGATTACCTCCGCGACCGGTCGCTTGTGTCTGTCTGCCATGGCGGAGCAGTATCCCCGAAGACGCTCTTCCATGGTGTAAAGCTCGGGCTTCACCTGAACGCTGACAATCTTTCCATATCCGTGTTGCAGCAGGTGTTCCGTTGCCAGCCGCGCACCTTCAAAGTTGGCGCACAGCAAGGATGAGTAGCCAATATCGGTGAGTGGCCGGTCGATGCCGACAATCGGTACTCGCGACTGTCGAAGGCTCTCCTTCAAAACGGCATCCTTGAGCTCGGATGGAGCGAGAATGAGTCCGTCGATGTGGTGGAGCATGAGCCGCTGAAAGCTGCTCAGTACCGCTTGGTCCTCGTCGTGCGAGGCAACCAGAACGAGAAGCGCTCCATGCTCCGTCGTGACGCCCTCGACAGCCTCCGCACACTTTGAGAAAAACATATCCGAAAGACTGGGAACGATCATCCCCACAATCCCGGAGGAACCCCCCTTAAGGCTCTGAGCAACTCGGTTTGGACGGTACCCCAACTCGAGAATAGCCACCGAGATCCGCTTCATCGTCTCGCTGCTGACGTTTTTGCCGCCACTTAACGCCCGCGACACCGTCGCATTCCCAACCTTGGCGGCGCGAGCCACGTCTGCGAGTTTTGGGATCTTCGTGGAATGGCTTGCCATCGATGCCTGTGCTCTTGCCGGGAAGACAAATGTACTTACGTCCGTGATTGTACGATGCAGATGCTAGATGCCGCTCACCTTGATGACAGGCACACCATTTCCTCTCGAGGAAGATTGTTAGAGCGCTACTCAGGCAAGAGTTGGAGTTAACACCAAGGGTTGGTCGGGGGCGAGCAACCGGGCATGTGACACCGGCTCCAAGCGTTGTGAGTCGGCCCTACATTCGGCGGCTCGCACCAGCCGCTTCGGGGAGGCTGTCACTAATTTCGAGAAAAACTCCGGGAAAGTCCCTTCTCCCAACTCTCCAAAGGAACATCATCCTGGAATTGCAACAAAGAGGTGCTACTGAACCTGCGACGATTGGCTGCAGACAACCGCTCAGGCTGTTCGACCTCTCCCTCCGGCTCCTGAATCCGAAACGGGATGGGGAAGCCGCGTGTTTCGCCCTGACGACGGTAGCGCCGCAGCTCCCGTTCGATGTTCTTCTTTCCCTCGACATTTGAGGAATGAACGGCCCAGTGCCTCAAATCAATCTTGTTCTCGACGATAAATCGAGCGCAATGGAGCCCCGTTCCTTCGCTGTAGGTCGCATAAGGTAGCTTTTGCCCTGGCTTATAAGGACCGACCGGGTAGTGCTCCCTGGCAAGATCATGGTCGAATGAGATGAGGTCAGGCACGGGCTTCTTAGCCAGATACTCGGTAAACTCAGCAAAACTGCGTACCAGGTCGACTCCGGGCAATGTCGGAATCCGTACGTCATCGAGATACAGGATCGATCGAAAGAACGGCATCCTACTAGACTCCTCCGGGATAGCCTGACCGACATCGGTTCTAACCCGCGACACCTATGCTAAACCCGGCTCACAGCGAAACCTCTCGTCCATCCACTCGCGTTGCTAGGCAATCAGACCACGATTAGATGCCTCTCGGCTTTACAGGATTCCCGCAAAGCACTGGATCCGCCGAACCCCTAAAGGGAAGTGACTAGCAAAGGTTAGAACACAAAGAAGGGACTGCATCTCGGAAGAGCTAACTCCATCAGCAAGGTCGCATCGTGATTGACATCACTGAACTGAGTATTATGCTGTTACGTCCGATAACGGATATTCTGTATAGTGCTCTGTAGCCGCCGGATAGAAAAGTCACACCCCTGGCCGATAGAAATGTCCGATTGCCCTCTCAGGAGTACTGCCTGGGAGGCGGACGACTTTGGGATGGGTGATGATGAGCGAGCGCGATCTGAAGCGTATGGAAGTTCTGACGGAAGTGCTCGATCGCCTTAGTGTGGCTCGGCAGCGATCGTGCTGGTGGTTGGTGTACGGCAGGTGCACCGGCTTTTGATCCGGTATCGCTAGGATGGTGGCGGAGCCCTGATCCACAAGGGTCACCGAAGTCCTGTTCGACAAGCACGCCATCAAGGTGGGACGGGAGACGCTTCGGACGTGGATGGTCGAGGTGGCCTGTGGCTATCGCGTCAGCAGCGGCGAAAGTTGCACCAACCCCGGCTTAGGCGCGAGAGCTACGGTGAGTTGATCCAGATCGACAACAGCGATCACCGCTGGTTCGAGCAGCGCGGCGCAGCATGCACGCTTCTGGTGTTCATCGACGATGCGACGAGCAAGTTGATGCAGTTGCGCTTCGTACCCAGCGAGAGCACCGACTCTTACTTCGAGGCGTTGCACGGTTAGCTTGAGGCCCATGGCTGCCCTGTGGCGTTTTACTCGGACAAGCACACCGTCTTCCAGGTCAACAAGCCCGATGCGCAAGGTGGTCAGGGCATGACGCAGTTCGGACGCGCGCTGGCAGAGTTGAACATCGAGATCCTGTGCGCGAACTCCAGCCAGGCCAAAGGCCGCGTCGAACGCGCAAATCGTACGCTCCAGGACCGCCTGTGAAGGAACTTCGCATGGCTGGGATCTGCGACATCGAAGCCGACCATGGTGCACTCAAGAGAGTCATTTGTCCTACTCGAGGCTTTCAGATGATGAGGACCGCTTCTGCCACGATCAAGGGCTTTGAAGTAATGCGCATGATTCGGCGAGGACATTGCCTCACCTGTAAGCCGCGTGTGGAAGACGAGATCCGCTTCGTAAACAAGCTCTTTGACATCTTCTCTGTCGCGGCATAATAGGGAAAAGCAGCGAGCCACACTGCGGCCAGAAAAGCTAATGCAACAGAGCCGTTCAGAGTGAAGCCCATGCGCTCCATGACGGTCACGGCTACGAACAAGGAGAGAGGGATGGCGGTGCAGGAGATCGCGGCGGTGCGCAGATCCAACAGAAAGAGACAGGCGGCAGCGATCTGTGACGAGCTCCATCAAAGAGATCACATTTTGGTGACATTTGATTCTCGGCGCGGATTTACCATGGCATTAGCTATGGTTGAAAGGGCGCGGCTCCCATAAGCCAGTGCTTCTTGAACGTAAGTGCGCTTTTATGACTTGAATCGGACCGTAGGGGAGAGTTTTGACGTGCAAGGTGCAGCGCCATACAAGATCGGCTTTGAAGCGCAACTGAGAGAGAGTTCCCATGTGGAGCTGCCTGTAACCGGTATGTTGCCGTTGTGGTTGAAAGGTGCGCTCTTTCGCACCGGACCGGGTCGATTCGATAGCGGAGGCAAGAGCTGCAGGCACTGGTTCGATGGCTTTGCCTTGCTGCACCGGTTCGATATCGCGGGGGGTGGAGTGACCTACACCAGCCACTTTCTGATGAGCGAGACCTACCAGTCTTCCATGCGCGAGGGGCGGCTGACGCGGGGCGGATTTGCGACTGACCCGTGCATCAACCTGTTCCAGAGGGTGACCGCAATCTTCCACGGGGAGCCGACGGACAATGGGAACGTCAACATCATTCGGACGGCGGGATCGTACATGGCGCTGACCGAGACGCCCATTCCCGTGGCCTTCGATCCGGTAAGCCTGGAGGCTGCTCCCAGCCGCCGAGCCAAAGCAACCTGACAGGACATATTACGACGGCGCACCCGCAGTACGACGCCAAGGCGCAGCTCTGGTACACCTACCTGCTCAAATTCGGACGAACGCACACCTACCAGATCGTTGCGACTGAGGAGCAGGGCGGAGTAAGCCGTCTGCTGGCGTCCATACCCGTGAAGGAGCCGTCCTATGTGCATAGCTTCGGACAGAGCGAGCGATATCTGCTGCTTATTTTATGTCCTCTGGTAGTCAATCCTCTGGTGCTGCTTGCGGGTTTCAAACCATTCATTGAGAACTATCGCTGGCGGCCGGAGCTTGGGTTGCGCTGGTTCGTCATCGACAAGCAGACTGGCGTCGTCGTTCGAGAAGCAGTGACTGAGGCACGCTTTGTCTTCCACCATGTGAACGCCTTTGAAGACGACGGTGCGCTCGTCGCTGACCTGATTACCTATCCCGATACCCAGGTGATCGACCAGCTATATCTTGACCGGGCGCGGTCGGATCAGCCTATCATCGGTGTTGGCCGGCTGGAGCGGTATGTACTTCCGGCTGATGGAGGCGAGGTATCGCGTCGAACGCTCTCGGAGACCAAGATCGAGCTACCGAACATTCATGCTGGGCGGTGTGCCGGGCGAAACTATCGCTGGGTCTACGGCGGCGGCAGCGAGACTGGAGACTTTATCGATGCGATCGTCAAGATCGATACCCATTCCGGTCATGCGGGCAGGTGGCATCGGCCGGGCTGTTATCCGGGAGAGCCGGTGTTTGTGCCGCATCCTGACGCGAGCAACGAGGATGAAGGGGCTCTGCTGTCGGTGGTGCTCGATGCGCATCGAGAGATCTCGTTCCTGCTGATTCTCGACGCCGCAACTCTGTGTGAGATCGCCCGGGCAGAGGTGAGTCATCACATTCCATTCGGCACGCATGGGAGCTTCTACGCGGACTCGATGAGGTGAGGGCTGGCGGCCGATACGGTATCCGGCTGACGCTCGCCGCCCTGGGGTAATGGGATGGTCCGTCGTCTTCCGTCAGTTGTGGCAGGCTGGAGGCGAGCACAGGAGGATTCACCCATGAAAGTACACGTTTTCGGCATTGACATCGGCAAGACGGTATTCCATCTGAT
>JAABUZ0100002022.1_pt1 | contig 35386 bp, 35 predicted proteins | sample 5562091 | NCBI WGS metagenome assembly JAABUZ01 (sample SAMN12813069, study PRJNA571459) | rock metagenome | isolation source: Antarctica rocks | place: Antarctica: Victoria Land, Linnaeus Terrace sud | collected 2015-12-21 | reverse complement strand
CGAAGTGGTCGTAGGTGGCCCGGCCCGGTTCGAGGGCCGGGGCGACCAGGTGCGCGCCGATGGTCCGCGCCTCCGACTCGGCGGTGATGTTGGCGACCTGGTGGTCGCCCCAGGCCATCTGCAGCAGAACGTGGTGCGGCGGCGTGCCCAGCGCACCGTCGGTCATGTGCTCGGCGTACCCGGCCGGGTCGGCGCGGTCCCAGAGACTCTGGATGAGGTTGAGGATCAGGAAGCGCTTGCTCGGGTCGGGGTAGGAGGCGTCGAAGGCGGTCGAGTACCCGACGCACCCGGCGGGGTTGCTGGGGTCGCTCGAGGTGACGGGGCACTGCGCGACGTAGTCCGCGCTGCGCGGCAACAAGGTGGAGTACTCCATCCCGAGGACGCCGAGGACCCCGCGGTCGAGGTCGGGCGAGACCGCGACGACCGTCCCGCCGTAGATGCCGCCCTGGCTGTTGCCGTCGTAGAAGAGCTTCGTGCGGTCGATGACGCACGTGCCGTCGGGGCGGGTGAAGGCGGCCTGCGCGCAGAAGCCCTGCGGGTGGACCAGCGCGCGACCCACGAAGAGGAAGTTCAGCACGCCCTGCTGCACGCGGTCGACCAGCTCGGGGAATCGGGAGAGGTCGTTGAGCGCGACGAGAGCTGCGGGCACGTCCGCGGTCGCCATGCCGTACCACTCGACGCCGCACTCGAGCATCCCGTGCTCGGCGGCCATCCGCCGGACGTTGTCCGCGCCGGCCTCCCCGGGCGAGCCGAAGAGCCCATGGCCGTAGAGCGAGGGGCGCAGCGACGGGCCACCGACGGCGAGCGCCGCCTGGGGTATCTCGCAGACCCAGCTCGCCGCCGCCGTCTGCCCCGGCGTCTGGGTCGGTGTTGCGTCGGGATCGGTCGCCGGCGGCGCGAACTGGCCGGCCTCGGTGCACGTCGGCGTGATGTAGCAGGGCACCGTCACGGTGCCGGTCACCTCGGTGAAGGCCCCGGCCGCCGCGGTCACCGGCGTGGCCGTCTTCACGGTCACGGCGGGTGAGCTGCCCTGCACGACACCGTCGGTGAGGTCGTGGTCGCCGAGCTGGCCGAAGGCGTCGTCGCGGATCGCGGTCAGCCGCCCGGTCGTGTCGGCGGTGCTGGCGGTGGTGAAGTCCCAGGCGAGGTAGACGCTGCCGCGGGCGACGCCCGCGGCCGCGAGGTCGCCGAAGAGCTCCTCCATGTGCGGGACCCGGGGGTCGCTGGTCGGCGCGGTCCCGTCGCGGTAGGCCGCGAAGGCCGGTTGCGCCGCGATGGGGGTGCCGTCGGCGCGGCGCAGGTGGGCGAGCGCGACCACGTAGCGGTGGCCGTGGTGCAGGACGGCGCCCGGGTGGATGAGCAGCAGCCGCTGCGCGTCGGAGGTCAGGTCACCGCTCTCGTCGACCTCGGCCCAGACCAGCTGGCGCTGGCCGGTCGCCATGTCGAGCAGGACCAGCCCGTCGTCCGGGCCGAGCGAGTCGGCCATGTCCGTGATCTGCGCGATGCCGCTCGCCGCGAGGGCGGTGAAGTGCCGGTTCGGCGCAACCCCGCTGGTGGCCTCCAGCCCCGGGACACGGGTAGTGATGGTCGAGCCGACGCCGAAGCCGTCGAGGTCGTCGTACTCCGTCGGCTCGATGGGCTTCGACGCGGCGTTCCGCGGCATCGCGCTCACCGGGATGTCCACCCGGCGCCCGGTCGCGCTGGTCGCATCCGGCCGGCTGAACCAGTCGTTCGGGAAGGGCAGCAGGCAGTCCGCCGGGTCGATCGGGTCGCACTGCTGCGGGTCGGCAGTGGTGGGGACGGTCGGGTGACCGGGCTCGGTGCCCGCGGCGCCCGCGGCGGTGCCCGGGTGGGCGGCCTCCGGTCGCGGCGGGGTGGCCGCCGCCGAGGCGGCCGGGGCGATGGAGAGCGCGGCGACCGCGACAGCGAGCACGAGGGGACGGGTACGACGACGCCGGCGCATGTCATCGGTGTTTCGCATGTCGCCTGTGTTTCGACGTGACCGGCGCCACACCTGCCTGTGCTGGCCGGCGATGTCGGCCGCGGGTCGACCCGTCCGGGTGAGCAGGTGCCCGCCCGGGGGCGACGACGCAGGACCCGTGACCCGTCTGCGCCTGTCGCCTGCCTCGGCTCGGGTGACCCGGCTGGCGGCCCGCCCCGCGCTCCGCACCACCGGTCGTTGGGTCCTCCGGCTGCTGCCGCTGCTCGGGGTCGCCGGCATGGTCGCGGCGGTGGGAGAGGTGCGCGGTGGCATCGCGGTGCTCCCGGCGGCGCTCGGCCTCTCTGCCTGGACGCTGGCGAACTACCTCGGCATCGCCCTGCGCTGGCGCAGCGTCTCCGGGCGCGGGCTGGGCGCGCGGTGGTACGTCCGGGTCTTCGCCGAGGGTGAGCTGCTCGGGTTGCTGACGCCGCAGCACTCCGGCGCTCTCTACTGGCGGGCGCGCCAGCTGCGCCGGGCCGGTGCGGACACCAGCGGCGCGCTGTGCGAGCTCTCGGTCGACCGCGCCTGCAGCGCGAGCACGGTCCTGCTCGCCCTGCTGGTTGGCGGCGCGGCGCTGCCCGGGGTGATGCGCCTCGCGGCGTACGGGATCGTCGCGGCCAGCGTGCTCGTCGTCTGGGCCAGCCGCCGGCGGTGGCTGCACCGGGTGCCGACCCTGGACCGGCGGACCGCGGTGCGCTGGTTCGGCTACTCCGTGCTCTTCCAGGTCGGGTACGCCGCCTTCATGATCGACATGGTCCGCGCCGTGGGGCTCGCAACGTCGTGGACGTCCGTGGTCGGGCTGCTCTCCGCGGCGCAGGTCGCCAGCGTGCTCCCTGGCATCCACGGTGCCGGCCCCAAGGAGGGCGTGCTGGCCGGTGGGCTCGTCGCCACCGGCGCCTCGCACGCCAGCGCCCTCGGCCTGGTCGGCCTGGTCAGCGCGGTGGCCTGGGTCCCCGCGCTGCTCCTCGGCGGCAGCGGCCTGGCGCTGCGGGCCCTGGGTCGCGCCCGGCACGGACGGCATGTCGTGGGTGAACGGCGCGCTGGCGACGACAGCCACGCCGCGCACGTCCTGCCCGAACCCTCCGTCTGCCCTGCCACCTAGCGCACCGGGGGCCCGAGCGCGCGGTGAGCTCGGCTCGTGTCGGTGGGGTGCTGGTCATGGTCCAGGGGGCGCCCGGTCTGGCTGGTGGGTGCAGGTGCTGTCTTGTGCGGTGCAACATCGTGTGGTGCTCGGTGCAGAGCAAGGCCATCATCGTCACGTCGGTACGCCCGCCGGCTGACCACTCGACAAGGTGGTGGGCTTGGGTCCAGCTGGGTGGTCGCGCGCACCGTGGGTGGACGCACCCGCGGTCCCGGGCGATCAAGGCGAGCACTTGCGCTTTGGTCGCGAGGCGGGTCGCGCGCCCGAGCTCGAGGGGCAGGACCCCGCCGCGCCGGCCCGCCGCGGGGAACGCGGCTGACCCGCCGGCGTTGCTCTGCGGGCACGCGGCGTGGTCGAGGCGGTAGGTGCTCGCATCGCACGCGAGAGCGAGTCCGGCGCCGCGGTCGAGGACGGTGCCGTCCGCGGTCTCCGCGGGCCGCTGCCCAGTGCTGTCGACCAGGAGCAGGACCGTGGGGCGGACGCCGTGCGCGCCGGGTCCCTCGGGGTCTGCGCTGCTGCGCCGGGCCATCTCCGTCAGCGCGTCCGCCCGACGGCGGGGGGTGGTGCGGGTGTCGTCGGGTCCGTTGCTGAGCATCAGCGGGGCCAGGGCGGAGGCGAGCATCGCGCCCGCCGCCGGGCAGAGCAGGCCGTGCACGTCCCACGAGCCGTCCCCGAACTGATCCAACGTCAGGTGCTGACCCTCGGTCAGCTCCTCGGCGCGCTTGGCGCTGCCATCGGGGTCGATGGTGTGCACGAGGCGGCGGACGACCATCGTCAGGTCCTCGGGGAGCACGGTGACCGCGGCCTCGGTGAGGATCCGGTCAGCTAGGGGCAGCGCGGCGGCCTGCACCCGCTCGACCGCCCGCAGGGCCGCCTCGACGTGCGGCGGGGTGACCAGCCCGCGCTGCCAGGCCTGGCGCATCGTCGGCAGCTTGCTGAGCTGGCGGAGCTTGGTGAGGGTCCTGCCGGCCTGGCGGGGTCCTTCGCCTTGCCAGTCTGCGACCCACTCCCGCGCGCCCATCCCCCGTCGATGCAGGTCTCGGGGACGCCGCGGTCGAGGGCGGCGGCGACGAGCGAGAGGGCCTGCGCCTGCAGGACCGAGGTGAGTGCGGTGACGGCGCTGAGCATCGGTCCGAGGTCATCGGTGGACAGGCGTGCGATGTCGAGCGAGCGGAGCTCCTCGGCCCGGGCAAGGACAGTCGTGGCGCTCACCCCGCCGACCGTCTCGCACATAGGTTCGAGGATAGCAGGTGAGGGGGCAGCGCGCAACCCCGTACCGGCTGCCGTGCAGGAGATCTGGGTCTTGCCCGGCTGGCGGCTGGGACGGCTACGTAGGCGTCCCAACCGCGAGGCGCGGGGCGACCGAGGGCACCAGCGGTGCATGGTGCACAGACACGCGGCCGGCCGGCCGGCCGTAGAAGGGCAGGGGATGTTCCTCGGACTGCGCACCGTGATCTACCCGGCACCGGACTTGGCCGCCAGCAAGGCGTGGTTCACGCGGCTGCTCGGCATCGAACCGTACTTCGACGAGGCGTTCTACGTGGGCTTCACTGTCGCCGGGTACGAGCTGGCGCTGGACCCGAGCGGTGACCCCGCTCAAGGACCGGTCACCTACTGGGGTGTCGCGGACGCCGGCACGGCGCTGGCGCAGCTGCTCGCTGCCGGCGCCACCCCACGCGGTGACGTGCAGGAGGTCGGGGACGGCATCCGTGTCGCGACCGTGCTCGAGCCCGGCGGCACCATCCTCGGCATCGTCGAGAACCCGCACTTCCGCCTCGCTGGACCAGCGGTGGCGACGCCCGGCCGCGGGCGATGACGGGCCGGACTACCGGCCGAGGTCCTCCATGTCGATGATCTTGCGGGCGTCGAGCTGCGGGACGACGACGGGGGCCGGCTCGCGGGGGGTGTAGGCCAGCGCGTGACCCGGCGCGCGGCGGTTGGCGACGATGTTCGCGGCAGCCACGGCCACGGGGGGGAGCACGACGGCCAGCCCGATGAGGATGAGCTTGGCCCACGGCGGCACCGGGAGCACCACGGCGAGGATGAAGGACAGCGTCCGTACGCCCATGGTGATCATGTAGGCGCGCTGCCTGCTCGCGCGGTCCTGGCCGCGCGTGACGGGTGCACCGGTGATGACGACCGCCGGGGGCGCGGGGCCGCGGCGGGTGGGCTGGCCCTGCAGGTCGGACACGCCTCCATCCTGCTCCGCGCCGCCGCCGGCGACCACCCGGAGTGGGGGAGCCGTGTCCATCTGCTGCCGCCGAGAGCTGTTGCGCCGAGCACGTCTGCTGAGTCGCTCAGCAGCACCGAGCAGATGTGGTCGCGACCCAGTGCCGAAGCGCCTGCTCGAGCGACCGTGACAGCGGCGCCCCGCGCCCCAGCACCCGCGGCCAGGCGGTCGTGTCGCAGCCGTCGCGCCCAGCGCCATCGCCGTCAGCACCTCGCCGGAGTCGGCGGTCCCTGCTCCAGCGGCTCGACGCGGCGGGTCAAGCGGCGGGGAGAGCCGAGGGTGACGGTGGCGACGTCCTGCCCACCCGGTCGATGCCGTCACCGAGCTGCGTGACGAGCTTCTGGGCACCCGCGTACGAGACGGCGCTCGTACCATTCGCTCGGAGCGAGCGGCTTGCGGACCCGTCCCGCCACCAGACGCGCACGGTGTGACCGCCGCCGAGACTCCGAGCGGCCACCACGTCCAACGAGGTGATCGCCCATGCATCGATCACCTTCTCGCGGTAGAGGTTGCGCACGCGTACGCAGCCGGGTGTCACGACGACACCGGCGACGGCGAGCCGATACGTCAAGAAGCCGAGCAGGACGGAGATGGCGGCGAAGAGGGCGTGCCAACCAGCGCCCGGCGCGCCGATGGCGAGACCGATGCTGATGACCAACATGATGAAGAAGCAGAGCACAGCGAGCCCGTTCGAGGCGCCCTGCACGACCACACGCCCCGGCGCCGAGGTCGTAGCCATGGTTCATGGTCTCAGCCGGCCGGCGCGCCAGGCAGCCAACGGTGCAGGAGCTGGGCGACCAAGCGACCGAGCGTCTGAGCCCTCCGGCGCCGGGCAGGCCGGGTGCATGAGCGATTTGGAGATCACCGCGCTGGTGCTGAGCGAGCACGAGGCCTTCCGCCGGGAGTTCGCGGGGTTGGAGGGGCACGAGGGGGACCTGTTGCAGGCATGGGCGGCGCTCGCGGCGCGGCTCGAGGTCCATGCCGTGGCCGAGGAGCGGCTCTTCTACCCGGTGCTCGCCCAGCAGGCCGATGACGGCGTCGCCGAGGGTGAGCGGGCCGTGCACGACCACAACGCGATCCGTCACGCCGCCGCCGCGGTGGACGAGCACGAGGTCGGGTCACCGGGCTGGTGGGACGCCGTGCGGCAGGCGCAGGACGTCAACGCCGAGCACATGGCGCAGGAGGAGCGTGACTTCATCCCCGACTTCACCGCCTCGGTGGACGCCGACGAGCGCGGCGAGCTGGGCCTGCGGTGGCTGCAGCTGCACGACGAGCACGAGGGCGGGGCGGGCCTGTCCGGTGAGGACGCCGACCCCGCGGAGGTGGTCGGCGGCGCCGGGTGACGGACCAGGCCGGCCCGTCGCTGCCAGCGCTCAGCCGAGCAGCGCGACGTCGACGCCGACGAGGGCGTAGGTCGACAGCGCCCGTGCGTCGCGGGTTGCCAGCGTCAGCCGGTTCTCGCGGGCGGCGACGGCGACGAGCGCGTCGTACACGGCTCCGCCCGTGACGCCCAGGCGCGCCAGGGTGAGCGGCAGGTGTCGGGCGGTGGCAGCCCTGAGCACCAACGGCGGCTCGAAGGACGCCTCGAGCGCACGGGCGACGTCAGCCGGCGCTGCCCGGGCGTCGCCCGGCAGGCGGGTCAGCACGGAGTAGGTCTCGACCAGCGCGTGGCCGCTCAGCGCGGCGCGCCGCGCGCCGAGCCAGCGGGCTACGGCCCGGTGGCTCGGATGGGAGGCCAGCAGCAGGGGCACGGCCACGCTGGTGTCCAGCGCGACCGCGGCGCTCACCGGCGGCCGTCGTCGATGAGGCCGAAGAGCACGCGGTCGTCGACCACGGTGTCGCTCTCGAAGACGAGCCGGTCACCCTCCTCGACCAGCCGCGCGGTCCGGCCACCCGGCGTGATCTGCAGCCCGGCGCCGTACCGCGAGATGTCGACGGTCGACCCAGGGGTCAGCCCGAGCGCGTCGCGCAGCGCCTTCGGCACGACGACCCGTCCCACCGCGTCGATCGTGGACTCCACTGGTATGACGTTACCAGCGACGTGCCAGCCGCCGATGCGGGTTCTCTGCCCCGTCGGGCTGTTGCGCAGATCACGTCCGTCGGCGGCTCCCACAGGGAGTCGCAGCAGGAGTCGTCGCCCCGGCCGCCGAATGACCTCTCTCGAGCGACCGCGGCTGCGGCGCCCCTGCCCCCGGAGGACCGCGTGAGCCAGCACCGCACCCAGCCCAGAAGCGCCCCGCCCCGCAGCACCCGCGCCGCCCGTGCGGTCGTGACCGGAGCCGTGACGCTCAGCGCACTCGCCGTCAGCGCCGTCACCGGTGCGGCGTCGGCCGGCGCGGCCCCTGCCATCGCCCCTGTCATCGCCCCGGGAGCCGACACGGCCGGCGGGCCCCTCGTGCAGATCGCCGGCAACGTCCTGCCCGGGCTGTCGCAGCTCACCTCCACCGCTCCGGACCCCTCGACGCCGATGTCGGTCAACGTCGCGCTCGCGCACCCCGACCCCGCCGGCGAGGACGCGGCGTTGGCGGCCATCGAGGACTCCGCGAGCCCATCCTTCCGGCACTTCATCACCCCGTCGGCGTACGCCGCCCGCTTCGGTGTCCCCGCAGCGCGGACCGCGGACGTGGTGGCGGGCCTGACCGCCGCCGGCCTCAGCGTCGGCACGGTCAGCGCCGCCGGCGACTTCGTCTCGGCCACCGGCACGGTCGCGCAGGTGCAGCGGGCCTTCGGCGTCACCGAGCGGCAGTACTCGATCAAGGGCACGACCTTCGTGGCCAACACGGCCGGCCCGCTCGTCCCCTCGCTCGACGGGGTCAGCACGGTGGTCGGGCTCAACACGCTTCAGCACTACGTGCCCCAGCACACGAGTGCGCTGCCCAGCCAGGGCAGGTGCGTCGCCGGTGAGTGCACCGGGCTCACCACGCCGCAGGACCTGTGGTCCGTCTACCACCAGCCCGACGCCTACAAGGGTGCCGGCGGCCGGATCGCCATCATCGGCGAGGGCGACACCACCGCCGTGCTGGCCGACCTGCGCGGCGACGAGAAGGCCTACGGCCTGCCGACGGCCCCGGTGACCGTCAGCTGCGTGCAGTCTCACGTGACGACCGGCGTGTGCAGCGCCAGCACCGACGGGACGGGGGAGTGGGAGATCGACACCCAGGCCTCCCTCGGCATGGCCCCTGATGCCTCCGAGGAGCTCTACTTCGCCAACTCCATCTACGACGGGGACCTCAACAACGCCTTCCTCGGCTGGGCCCAGGACGCCGCCGGCCCGCTCGTCGCCTCCGCGTCGCTCGGTGAGTGCGAGGCGAGCCCCGGCAACGGGCTGTTCACCGGCATCCTCGCGCCGACCAACGGCAACCTCGGCCCGACCCCCGGCGGCGCCGGCCAGGCCTTCGGCAACGGCGAGGAGCTCATCATCGACCCGATGCTGAAGATGGCGGCGATGGCCGGCAAGACGCTCTTCGCCAGCACCGGCGACACCGGCTCCAGCTGCCCGGCGGTCCTGCTGCCCGTCGTCGGCGGCGGCAACGGCGTGGCCAACCAGGGCGTGCCGGAGCAGAACTACCCCGCCGTCTCGACCGCCGCGGTCGGGGTGGGCGGCACTGTGCTCTACACGGCGGACAATGGTGAGGGCGTCGGCACCACGTACGTCCCCGGCAAGCCGGGGGCCACCCGTAGCCAGGAGTACGGCTGGACCTTCTCCGGCGGCGGTGCCTCCCTCTACATCCCCGAGCCGGCCTTCCAGCAGGCGGTCCCGGCGATCGTCCAGCCGTGCGTCGTGAGCGTCGACGGCAGCACCGCGGCGACCGGGCAGACCTGCCGCGGCCTGCCGGACCTGTCCGCGCAGTCCGGTGACGTCGCGACCAACGGCTACAGCATCGTCACCGGGGTCAGCGCGGCGGGCGTCAACAGCTTCGGCCAGGGTGCCGGCACCTCGCTGTCCTCGCCGCTGGTCGCCGGTATGTGGACCCGCGTGCAGGCCGCGTCGGGCAACCACCTCGGCTTCGCCAACCCGCTGCTCTACGCGGTCGGCACGAAGCCGGCGAGTGCGGCCCGCGACTACACCGACGTGACCGTCGGTGGCAACGGGCTGCACGTCGCGACCACCGGCTGGGACTACGCCACCGGCTTCGGCACCCCCGACGTCGACGGGCTGCTCTGCGACATCGACGGGATCGCCAGCGGGCGGTACGCCGGCACGACCGGCCTGTGCTCGGCGCTGCTCCTGCCCGCGGCCACCCCGACGGCCTCGCTGCCGGAGGTGCCGTACCCCGCCCTGCTGCTCGTCCTGGCCGGCGGCGGCGCGGTCACGGTGCTCGCCCGTCGGCGGCGCCGGGCCTGAGCTGGGCGGTTCCTGAGCAGCGGCCGGACCTGAGGCGGGCCGCGCGGGTTGTCGTACCCGTCCGGCAGGCTTGGCCCGTGACCCCGACCGAGCGCGCCGCCCGCTGGGTGTCGACCATGCACGGGGGCGTCGGGGCCAGCGGTGTTGCGGTGGCGCATGCCGAGGCGGCGCCCTCGGTGCTCGCCCGGCCGCCCCGCGAGCGGCTGCAGCGCGAGGAGCTCGAGCGGGCGCTGCTCGTCCCCGGCGCGACGCTGGCCGAGGGCGCGGGGCACCGGGCCCGCGAGGAGGAGCCCGACACCGAGCGCACGTGCTTCGAGCGCGACCGCGACCGGGTGCTGCACAGCCCCGCCTTCCGCCGCCTCGCGGGCAAGACGCAGGTCTTCGTCTTCCCGACCGACCACCAGCGGACCCGGCTCACCCACGCCCTCGAGGTCGCCCAGGTCGCCACCAGCGTCGCCCGTGCCGCGGGGCTCAACGTCGCGCTGACCGAGGCCATCGCCATTGCCCACGACTGCGGCCACGGGCCGGGCGGGCACGCCAGCGAGGACGCCTTCGACAGCTTCCTGCCGGAGGGGTACGACCACGCCGTCTGGGGCGCCGACGTCGTGCTCGCGCCGCTCAACCTCACCGCGGAGGTGCTCGACGGCGTGCGCAACCACTCCTGGTCCCGCCCGGCGCCGGCGACGCCCGAGGCCGCGGTCGTGAGCTGGGCCGACCGGTGCGCCTACTCGGCGCACGACCTGGAGGATGCCGCGGCCACCGGCATCGTCAGCACGGCCGACCTGCCGCCGGAGGTGGCCGCCGTCGTCGGCCGTGGGCGCGGGCAGCAGCTCGGTGCCTTCGTCGCGGCGCTGGTCAGCTGCATCAGCGAGACCGGCGTCGTCGGGATGCGGGCGGAGGTGGCCGAGGCACTGGCCGGTCTGCGCGCCTTCAACTACGCCCGCATCTACCACCGCCCGGAGTCCGAGGCGCAGGCCCGCGCGGTCATCCGGGTGCTGCAGGCGCTGGTCGAGCACTTCGCCGACCGCCCGCACGCGCTGCTGCACACCGACGGCTCCCCGGTCCAGGCCGACCCGGGCAGCGCGGCGGCGCTGCGGGCGGCGGTGGAGTGGGTCGGCGGCATGACCGACCGCTACGCCTTCCGCACCGCGATCGCCGAGCTCGACTGGGGCCCGACCCGGCTGCCCAGGGGCATCGACACGCCGCGGCGCTGAGACCCAGCGGCCCTGTCGTACCCGCTCCCTAGACTCGCCCCGGCGCTTCCCCCGCCCGCACCGCCCGCACCGAGCCCGTGCGGGTCCCGTCGGCAGCAGGAGGCGAGCGTGGCCGGGCGCATCCGTGACACCGACGTCGCCCTCGTGCGCGAGCGCAGCCCGATCGACCGGGTCGTCGGCGAGCACGTGCAGCTGCGCTCCGCCGGCGGGGGCTCGCTCAAGGGCCTGTGCCCCTTCCACGACGAGCACAGCCCGTCCTTCCAGGTGACCCCGAGCCGGGGGCTCTACTACTGCTTCGGGTGCGGCAAGGGCGGCGACGTGATCGACTTCGTCCGCAGCATCGAGCACCTGAGCTTCACCGAGGCGGTCGAGGGGCTGGCCGCCAAGGTCGGCATCATGCTGACCTACGAGGGCGGCGGCTCCTCGGTGCGCGGCGTCGAGCGTGGGCAGCGCCAGCGGCTGGTCGAGGCGCACGCGGCGGCCGCCGCCTTCTACGCCGGGCACCTCGCGACCGACACCGACGCCGAGCCGGGGCGTGCCTTCCTCGCCGAGCGCGGCTTCGACGCGGCCGCGGCCGAGCGTTTCGGTGTCGGGTGCGCCCCCAGCGGCTGGGACGCACTGGCGGGGCACCTCACGCGGGCCGGCTTCACCCGCGACGAGCTGGTCACCGCCGGCCTGGCCAAGGTCAGCGCCCGCGGCACGCTCATCGACCGATTCCGCGGGCGGCTCGTCTGGCCCATCCGCACCCTGCCCGGCGACACGGTCGGCTTCGGCGCGCGCCGGCTGCACGAGGACGACCAGGGGCCGAAGTACCTCAACACCCCGGAGACGCCGCTGTTCAAGAAGAGCGAGCTGCTCTACGGCCTCGACCTGGCCAAGGCGGAGATCGCCAAGGGGCGGCAGGTGGTCGTCGTCGAGGGCTACACCGACGTGATGGCCTGCCACCTCGCCGGGGTGGCGACCGCGGTCGCCACCTGCGGCACCAGCTTCGGCGAGGCGCACACCCGGGTGCTGCGCCCGCTGCTCGACGACGGCACCGGCGGCCACCGTGGCGCGGTCATCTTCACCTTCGACGGCGACGCCGCGGGGCAGAAGGCCGCGCTGCGCGCCGCCGAGCTGGACGACCGGGTGACCGCCTCCACCTATGTCGCCGTGGCGCCCGGCGGCCAGGACCCCTGCGAGCTGCGGCTGTCCGCCGGCGACGAGGCGGTGCGCTCACTGGTCGCCACCCGCACCCCGCTCTACGCCTTCGTCATGCGCGCGCAGGCCGCCGGTTTCGACCTCGACAGCAACGAGGGCCGCCTCGCCGCGCTCGACGCCACCCTCCCGACCCTGCTCGCGATCAAGGACCGGGCCTTGCGGACCTCCTACGCCGGCGAGCTCGCCAAGATCATCGGGTACGAGGACGCCGAGCCGGTCCGGGCCCGCGCGGTCGCGTTGCAGCGACGCACCAAGGCCGGTGCCGGCGGGCCCTCCTCGGAGCCGGCCGAGCCGAGGGTGGACGGCCGCCAGCGGCTGGTCGAGCGCGAGGCGCTCAAAGCCGTGGTGCAGGAGCCCGCCTGCTGCGTCGCGGTCGACACCCTCCCCGACGAGGTCTTCCTCGCGGCCGCCCACCGCGGCGTGCTGGCCGCCGTCCGCGCGGTCGGCGGCCCGACCGCGGCCACCGGCGGCGGCCCCGCGTGGGTGGCCGCGCTGCGGGCCGCCGCCCCTGACGACACCGCTCGCGAGCTGGTGGTCGCGCTCGCCGTCGAGCCGCTGCGGGTGGCCGAGGAGGACCCTGTGGTGGTGCGGCGCTACTGCGCGGCGGTGCTCGCCCGCGTCGAGGCGCTGGCGGTGGCGCGGGCGGTGGCCGCGGCCAAGAGCCGGCTCCTGCGCACCGACCCCGGCGACCCGTCGTACGGCGCGCTGTTCCAGGACCTGCTCGCCCTCGAGGCCCGCGCGCGGCGCCTCAGCGACGAGGGCGTGTCGACCGCTGCCTGACCCACCCCCGGGTCTGCTCGCGTTCGTGCGGCTCGGTGCCGCACCGACGCGAGCCCGCGGGGCCTGCCCGGCTCCGCTCGCGTTCGTGCGGCTCGGTGCCGCACCGACGCGAGCCCGCGGGGCGAGCCCGCGACGCGAGCCCGCGGGGCCTACCCGCGGTCCAGGACAGCGCGGCGGGCGTCAGCCGGGGGTGGCCATCAGCTGCTGCCAGCCGGCGGTGCAGTGGCTGGTGCCGCCGAGCGGGTGGAACCCGCTGTGCACGACGTAGGTCCCCGGGGCCACGGTCGTGAAAGTCGTCCAGGTGCCGCCCGGGCCGGCGGGGGCGAGGGGATCCTCGGCCAGGCAGCCGGCGGGGCCGTCCAGCGCGAGCTGCGCGGACCATCGCACCCGCAGCGTCGTCGTACCTGGGCGGCGCACCGTCAGCGTGAGGTCGGTGGAGGTCATCCGGACCGCGGAGACCGGGCCGTCCGCGACCGGGCGGGCGTCGGTGACGCGGTAGAGCCACCAGTGCTGCGCATGCCCGAGCGGCGCGAGGTAGGGCAGCCCGGCACCGACCAGCTGGGCCTCGGTCCGGCTGCCGAAGTCGATCGCCGCGTCGGGCAGCGCGACCTCGGTGACCGCGTTGTCGAGCAGCCACCGGTGGTAGTCACCCGCGTCGAGGGCCGAGGTGTAGAAGATGGGGTTGGCGGCCGCGTCGACCTGGCGCTCCCACCCGCGGGCGAGCGGCACCCGGGCGGTGAGGTAGGCCGAGCTCCAGTGCGACTGCGGCTCGACGACCTCCAGCCGGCCGCTGACCGCCCCCGCCGAGGGCAGCATCGACAGCAGCGGCGCGTAGTAGGCCTCCTGCGCCGAGGGGTCGGTGGCCCGGGCGAAGGACGTCGCCAGGTCGACGCACGGCCAGACGGCCAGCACCACGCCGAGCACCGCCGTCCAACGCTTCGGCAGCCGGGTGACGGCCATCGCCGCCGGAGCCGCGGCGATCAGCGCGAGCCGCTGGGCGTTGCTGCCCACGGGGCTCGGCAGCACGAAGGCGATCGCGACGGCGAGGGCGCACAGCGCCGCGGTCGCCCGGACGACCGGTGGCAGCCGCAGCGCGGCGAGGACGACCAGCGTGGCCAGCGGGACCCAGATGCCGCGGACGCTGGTCGGCATGTCGCTCTGCTGCGGGAAGACCGCGGTGATCGCCAGCACCGGCAGCGCGGCGGCGGCGGCCACGCCGAGGGCGGCGACCCGGCGGCTGCGGTCGGCGAGCATCGTGCCGCCGGCGATGATGCCGAGGAAGAAGGCCGCCAGCGGGCTGGTCAGGCCGGCGAGCAAGCCGACGGCGAAGGCCCACCGCCCCCGGCGCAGCTGCAGGAGGCGCAGCGCGGCCACCGCCACGAGCAGCCCTACGGCGAAGGTCACCCGCCCGGCGAGCACGTCGGCCGCGAGTGCGAGCGTGGACAGCCCTGCGCCGAGGACCGGGCGGTGGGCGTGCCCGCGCAGGAGGGCGCCCACGAGCGCGGCCGTGGCGACGAGGGTGAGAGCGCCGACCAGCGGTACGCCCAGCCACCCCATCACCGGCCCGGTCAGCAGGCTGTACGGCGGGGTGACGATGCCTCCGTACCACCCCCCCCACCAGATCGCGCCGGGGTCGCTGCGGGCGGCGTCGGCGCGCGCGACCTGGGCGGCCAGGTCGGGCACGTGCGGCACGGTCAACAGGTACGCCGCCCCCAGCGCGACCGCCAGGGCCGTGGCGAGCCAGACCGGGTCGGTGCGCAGCCGCTGCAGCAGGGGAGCGGGTGGCGCGGGGGCGAGCGTGCTCATCGGACCCCCCGGTTTCCGAGCGGGTCCCGGCCGGACCCGGCGCCCGTCGTGCGACGATACCGGGGCGATGCCCGCCGCCCCGTACGCGTCGCGGGCGAGCCCGTCCCTGGCCCACGACGAGCGACCACCTGGCGTCCCGGGCCGGACCGACGCCGCGCGTCCCGGGACCGTCGCGATCTGGGCAGCCACCCGGCTGGTGCTCGCCACCGCGGTGCTCTGGCGCTACTCCACCACCCACGCGCTCACCGGTGACGTGGTGCTCTACGCGCGGTGGTCGCGCACGCTCGTCGGCGGCCACCTGCCGATGGGGGACCCGTCCTGGCAGTACCCGCCACTCGCCGGCACGCTCTTCGCCGCCGTCCGCCTGCTCGCCGACGTGACGGGGGCGGCGTACCTCCCCGCCTTCGTGGTCTCCATGCTCGGCGTCGACGCGCTCGTGGCATGGCTGCTGGCCCGACGGTCGGATGCGGGGCTGCGGGTGTGGGCGCTGGGCGGCCTGCTGGTCGGGCCACTGCTGCTGCACCGCTTCGACCTGGCGCCGACGGCGTGCGCGGTGGCCGGGCTGGTGCTGCTCGCCGAGGGCCGGCCGCGCCTCGGCGGCGCGCTGCTCGGCGCGGGTGCTCTGCTCAAGGTCTGGCCGGCGGCCGGGGCGGTCGCTGCCGGCGGGCCGCGCCTCCTCCTCCGCCTCCTGGTCGGCATGGTGGCGAGCGGCCTCGCCGTCCTCGTCGTGCTGGGGGGCAGCGGCCGGCTGAGGGAGGCGATGGACTTCGCGCACCAGCAGCGCTCGCGGGGCCTGGAGGTCGAGGCGGTCGCCGCCCTGCCGTGGCTCGTGCTGCGGGCCCTGCACCTGGGCGGGGCCACGGTCGCCCACACCTACGGCAGCTACCAGGTCGCCGGGCCCGGTACGGCGACGGCCGCCGCGCTGTGCACCGTGGCGTCTGCGCTCGTGGTGCTGCTGGCGGCGGTGGCGACCTGGCGCGGTTGGACCACGGGCGACCCGGTCGGCGCGGTCCTGGCGGTGGTCACCGCGCTGATGCTGCTCAGCCGGGTGCTCTCGCCGCAGTACCTCGTGTGGCCGCTGGGGCTCGTCGCGCTGGCCGTGGCGCAGCGCCCACGCGACCCGGTGGTCCGCCGGACGGCCGCGCTGCTCATGGCCGCGTGCCTGCTGACCCAGGTCGAGTACCCCTTCCTGTTCTCCCCACTGGTGCACGGCGGCGGGGTCACGCTGCCCCTGCTGCTCGCCCGCGACGGCCTGCTCGCCGCCGTCTGCCTGCGCTCCGCACGGGGGGCGTGGCAGCGACGCGCGGCCGCCCGGCCCGGACCGGCCGGATGAGGCGCGCGGCGGTCATCGGCGGCTTGCTGGCCTCGCTCGGGCTGGCCGGCGCGGCCGGCCGCCTGCCCGTGGAGGTCGGCGTGCAGCGCCCGCGGTGGGGGGGGCTGCAGGTCGGGCCGGCAACCGCTACCGGGCGGGCCGTGGTCGCGGCGGTCACGCTGGCCGCGCTGCTGCTGCTCGCCGGCTCGGCCGCCGTCCTGCTGGCCCGCCCGCTGCGGGCCGCCGCGGCAGGCGGGGTCGCGCTGCTGTGGTCGCTGCCGATCCTCGTCGGCCCGCCGCTGCTCAGCCTCGACGTGGCGAGCTACGTCGCGCAGGGCGGGCTGCTGCAGGCCGGCGGTGACCCGACGCGTACGGGCGTGGCCGCGCTCGGCGGCCCGCTCGCGCTGGCGGCGGACCCGCGTTGGCGCGCTGCACCGGCGCCCTACGGCCCGCTCGCGCTGGCCGTCTCGCGCCTGGCCCCCGCGCACGGGGAGGTCGGTGGCGTGCTGGTGCTGCGCCTCGCCGCGGCGGCGGCCGTCGCGGTCACCGCCGCGCTGGTCGCCACGGCGACACGGGACCGGCCGGGGCGGGCGGTGCTCCTCGTGGCCGGCAGTCCGCTCGCGCTCGTCGCCCTCACCTCCGCCGCGCACTGGGAGGCGCTGCTCGGTGCGCTCGCCGTCGGTGCGGTGGTGGCGCACGGCCGCGATCGGCGCCTGCTCGGGTACGCGGCGGCGGCCGCGGCCGCGGCGGTCAAGCTGCCCGGCGCCGTGGTGCTGGCCGGCCTGCTCGCCACCGACCTGGCCGGCCACCCCCGCGACCGCCTCCGCTCGGTCGGCACCGCCGCGGTCGCCACCGGCGCGGTGTGGGGGCTGGCCGCGCTCGTCGTACCCCGGCCGCTGGGCTTCCTGTCCGCCCTGTCGACGCCGGGGGAGGGGCACACCCGGTTGGCGCCGGCGACGGTGCTCGGGCAGCGGCCGGCGGAGCTGCTCGGCGCCGCGGTCGTCGTCGTGCTGCTGCTCACGGTGCGCGCCCGACCGCTCGCGGCAACCGTGGGCTGGGGGCTGCTCGGGGTGGGACTCCTCGGGCCGGTGCTCTACCCGTGGTACCTCGCGCCGGCCGTCGCGGTGCTCGCCCTGCTGGGCGCGCCGGCCGCCCGGGCGGTGGCCACAGCCGGGGCGCTGGCCGGTCTCGCGCTCGGGCTGCCGCGTCTCGGCGCGCTGCCGCCCGGGTGGCTCGCCGCGGTGCTCGGGGTGACCGTGGTGGGGGCGGTCCCGGTGCTAGCCATCCTCATGGTGCCGGCCGGGCCGGCCGATGGGTCAGCCGCGGCGCAGCACCCGCAGCGCCAGCAGCACCGCGTGCGCCGCTAGGAGCAGCGCGAGCGCCAGCACGGCGGCGACCACCGCGCCGGTGCGCTCGGGGGGTACGGCGAGCACGGCGCTCAGGCCGCGGCGGTGCACCGGCGGGGTCCCTGCTCCACCCCTCGAGACGCTAGCCCGGCTCGCCCCGGCCGGTGGTCGCGGCCCCGCGAGGGGTGCGCTGACGGGGGCCGAGAGCAGACCAGTCGCGGCTGGCCCACGCCTCCAGCGGCTCGAGCACCCCGAGCAGCCGGCGGCCGTGGTGGGACAGCCGGTAGTCGCCGCCCTCATCGACCTCCACCAGCCCCGCCTCCCTCAGCTCGCGCAGCCGTTGGGAGAGCTGCTGCTCCGGCGCGCCGCTCGCGCTGACCAGCGTGGCGAAGGAGGCCGGCGTGCCCCGCAGCCGCCACACGACGCCGAGGACGTGCCGCCGGGCGAGCAGGTCGACCAGCTGCCCGAGGGCCGGCGGGGCGAGGGGCGGGGGAACGCTCAGGCAGGCTCCCCGTCCGGGGCGACCGCGGGCAGCGGGTCGAGGGCGGGGTCGCTGCGCGGGTCGAGGTGCAGGGCCGACTCCTCCGCGGTCAGGCCGCCGCCGTCGTACCCGAGGGCCCGGGCGCCGTCCGTGCCGGCGTCCTCGAGGCGGCCGACCGGCTCGGCCTCGCCGGCGCGGGCGATGTCGTCGGCCGTGAGGTCGGGCTCCTCGCTGGCGAGGCGGCGCTCCAGCGGCTCGAGGCCGGCCTCCTCCTCGGTCGTCACGCCCCACCGGTCGAGCGAGGTCGTCGTCGGGCGCTGCGGCAGGTCGAAACCCTCCTGCGCATCCCCCGTGACGGCCTTGGCGCCCAGCTCGTCGGACAGGTCGGGCACCCCCTCGTCCTCCAGCGCGTCCGGCGGCTCGGGGATGCGGTCGCCCGTCGGTCCGGCGCCACCGGAGAAGGCGGCGTCGGCGGTCGCCGGGTCCGCTTCGGGGTCGTACGGGGTGCTCGCGTCGGTGCTCACGGCGGGTGTGTCTCCTGCTCGGTGGTCGGTGCGGGCGGCTCTGGGTGCTGCGTCAGCCGGTGCTGCCTGCCGCGGCGTTGCCCGCCGTCGTCGTCCCGGCGGCCCACGTCGCCGTGCTCCCGGCGGCCCTGGGGGCGTGCCCTGCCACGACGCCGGGCAACCCGGCGTCGCGGTCACGGCTGCGTCGGCCGAGCACCGTGTCGGTGGCGCGGCGCCCGAGCGCGGTCACCTGCGCGCTGATCAGGCCAGCGGCCTCCTGCACGACCGGGCGGTCAGCGAAGCGCCGAGCCTGGCTGGCGATGGCGTCGTACCGCTCGTGCCCGGCGCGAGCACCGAGGACGTACCCCATGCCGAGGCCGGCGAGGAAGGACAGACGGCGGACGATCACGAGGCCTCCAGGTGGACGGGGGGTGACCACCAGCCTCCCGCACCGCCGCTGACCCTGCTGACCGCGCGTTGCGGGGAACCACGGTGCGGAGGCGCGGGGCCGCCGGGTAGCGTGGCCAACCGCACCACCGGTCCCGCGTAGCTCAATTGGCAGAGCATCCGACTGTTAATCGGACGGTTACTGGTTCGAGTCCAGTCGCGGGAGCCTCCTCAGCCCGCCGCCAGGCCTCGCTACTGTGTGCTACATGCGCATGGTCACGCATCGCGAGATGCGCAACGCCTCTGGGGAGATCCTGCGGGCGGTGGCGGCAGGCGAGTCGGTGCAGATCACCAACAACGGTCAGGTCGCCGCGGTGATCTCCCCGCCGGGCGACGCGTTGGCTCGGTTGGTGGCGCTGGGACAGGCCCGGCCGGCGCGGCAACCGCTCGCCAGCATCGCGACCATCCCACGCGTCACCTCGGCAGTGACGAGCGATGCACTCCTCGAGGGCGCCCGCGGGCGCTGGTGACCTCCTACCTCGACACCTCTGCGGCGATGAAGCTGGTGGTCGAGGAGGCAGGTCGGTGGCCCTGCTCGAGCACGTGCTGGCTGCCCCGACGGGGGTCGCTCGCTCGTGGCCTCCTGGCTGCTGCACACCGAGCTGCACTGCGCAGCACGACGTCACCCGGCAGAGATCGGGCTGGTCGCGGTCGGCACCCTCCTCGATGCGGTGACCTGGTCGACCTCACGCGCGGTGACCTGCTCACCGCGGGCGGCCTGCCGGGTCGGCTGAGGTCGGCGGACGCCGTGCACCTCACCGTCGCCCTCCGCATCGGCGTCGACGAGATGATCACTTACGACCATGAGCTGGCCGCCGCAGCCGTGCTCGTCGGGCTGCCGGCCTGCCTGCCTGACCTCGAGCCTCCTGGGGCGACTCCACCCGACCCGGAACGCGTGCGCCGGCGGATGGCGGGCACCCTGCCCGTCCGCCGTGCACGGCGACCCATCTCCGGCGAGCCACCCCCACGGGTGGTCGCCGCTACGGGTGGTCGGTCGGGATGGTGGAGCGGAGCAAGAGGGCCAGCGTGAACGCTGGCAGCAGCGCGAAGATGACTAGGGCCGCCACCGGGACGACGAGGGCCGCCGCGACGACGGCGGGGTAGAGCGCCATGTTGAGCAGCGCACGTCGGGTCCCGGCCCGGCAGTAGTGGACAGCCTTCGGTCCGGCCAGCAGATCAGGTCGGTGGGCCAGGTACCGGTAGAGCGCGACGTACGCCAAGGGAAGGAGGAAGCCGACCCCTGCGTACAGCAGTGTGGCGATGACCTGGTCGTGGTGGCTGCACCAGATCGCGGCGATGTTGAGGAACGCGGCCAGGTAGGCGACGTACCCGGGCCACTGGGTGGCGAGCTCGTGCCCGAGGTGACCGCGGGGGGCGTCGGAGCGCAGGTCGAGCACGAGCAGCGTGAGCGCGATCGCGAACACGGCGTCAGAGAACGTCTCGACCCGGGAGCTCTCGGCCCGTGCGGAGCTCGGGTGCGGGGCTGCACGCTGCGGCATGGCCGTCAGGGTGGTGGAGCGGTGTCCATCAAGCCGACGCCGGGCCGTGGCTGCGCGCCGAGGCGTCCTCAGCCACCGGGCCGCGCGCCGAGATCCACCCGACGGGCAGGGTGCGCCGGCCGACGTCGAGGCGTCCGCTCCGCAGCGGCCATCGACGCCGCCGGTCCTTGGCCACCCGACCCTGGTGCAGGTGGTCCCCGGGTGGGTCGGGCGGGTGGTGCGTCGGAGCCCCGAGCAGGCGCACCAGGGCGACCGCGACGATCGCCTCGGCGGCGATGAGCGACACCAGCACCACGAGCTGGAAACGCGCCGCCTGCGTAGGGCTGGCCCCGCCGAGCAACGCCCCGATGAAGGCGCCGGGCAGCGTGACGACGCCGGTGGTCCTGGTCTGGTCGAGCGCGGGCACCAGCGCCTCACCCGCGGCGGCCCTGGCGATGTCGGCGACGGCCTGCCGCGGGGTCGCGCCGATCGCCAGCCACCCTTCGACCTCCTCCCGGCGGCTCCGCAGGCCGGCGATCAGCTGGCGCCCCGCGAGCGTCGCCGCGGTCATCGTGTTGCCGATGACGATGCCGCCGAGGGCGACGACGTACCGCGCCTGCACCGGCAGCACCCCCAGCGCGAAGACCAGCGCCAGCGTGACGACGGCACCGCTGGTGCAGGCCAGCACCACCGCCCGCCCCGGGCGGTCGAGGGCGGCGAGGCGCCCGGTCGCCGTGCGGGTGGCCGTGCCGAGCATGAGCACGAGCACGAGCGCGACGGCCGGTGGGTAGGTCAGCACGCCGCGCAGCGCCAGCCCGACGACGGCGAGCTGCGCCCCGCCCCGGAGCACCGCGGTGTAAGGCGCCAGCCCGAGCTGCACCCTGCCGGCCCGCAGCACGACCGCGGTGAGCGCGAGCAGCACCGCGGTGCCGAGCAGCAGGTGCAGCAGCTGTGAGAGCGTCACCGCGCACCCAGGTCGTCCCCAGCCGAGGGGTACGGCAGGCTGGCGCCGATGTGGCTGGTCGCGGGTGCGTTGGGGCTGCTCGCCGTCCTCACCGGCTGGCTACCCGGGGGCGCGGCCCGCGAGGTCGCCGTCACCCGCGCCGGCCCCGTGCTCGCCTTCCTCGTCGGCATCACCGTGCTGGCCGAGCTGGCCGACGCGGCGGGGGTCTTCGACGCCGCAGCCGGGGTGTGCGCCCGGGCCGGCGGCGGGTCGACGCGCCGGCTCTTCCTGCTGGTCGCGGCGCTGGGCACGCTGACCACGATCGGCATGAGCCTCGACACCACCGCCGTCCTCCTCACCCCTGTCGTCCTGACCCTGGCCGCCCGGCTGGGCCTGCGCCCGCTGCCCTTCGCCTTCCTCGTCGTCTGGCTCGCCGGCACCGCCAGCCTGCTGCTGCCGGTGAGCAACCTGACCAACCTGCTCGCCGTGCAGCACCTCGGCGCCTCGACCGGCACGCTGGCCTTCGCCGGTCGGATGGCGCTGCCCGAGGTGGTGGCCGTCGTCGTCACTGTCGCCTACCTCGGCCTGTGGTTCCGCCGCGACCTCACCGGCGGGTACGACACCCCAGCCCCCACCGTGCCGGCCGACCGGCTGCTCTTCCGGGTCTGCGCGGCGGCGTGCCTCGCCCTGGTGCCCGGGGTGCTGCTCGGAGCGCCACCGTGGACGGTGGCGGTGCCGGCGGCGGCGGTGTGCGGACTGGCCTTCGCGGTGCGCCGGCGGCGCGAGCTGCGACCCGGCCTGGTGCCATGGCGGCTGCTCGTGCTGACCGAGGGGCTCTTCCTCGCCGTCACCGCGCTGGACCGCCACGGGCTCGGTGACCTGCTCGCGCACGCCGCCGGCACGGGCACGCTGCGCACCGCGGGGGTCGGTGCGGTGAGCAGCAACGTGGTCAACAACCTCCCCGCATACCTCGCCGTCGAGCCCGCCGTCGCGCCCGGCCACACCACCCAGCTGCTCGGCCTGCTCCTCGGCACCGACGCCGGGCCGCTGATCACGTTGTGGGGCTCGCTGGCGACGCTGCTGTGGCGCCAGCGCTGCACGGCGCGCGGGGTGCGGATCAGCCCGTGGCTCTTCGCCCGCGTCGGGCTGCTCGGGGTGCCGCTCGTGCTCGTGGCGAGCTGGGCGGCGCTGCGCGTCACCGGCTGAGAGCGCGCGTCAGGGTGTCGCTCCCGCCGACGCGAAGGGATGACCGCCGGGAGAGCCCGGACCGCCGGGGAGCAGCGAGGCAGGCAGCGGTGAGGCGGGGGCGGCGGTCGCCTGTGGGTCGACGACGGCGAGGATGCCGAGGCTCGTGCACGACCCGGTGGCGATGAGCTTGATGCCGCCGGTGAGCGTCCCGCCGAGGAAGCGGGTGTCGACCTCCTTGGGCTCCTCGTCGCCGCCCACGACGACGAAGCCCGCACCCGGCAGGGCGGCGCGCAGCGCACCCGCCGCGTCGGTGAAGTGCGACGGCACGGTGAACTGCACCGCGAGCGTGCCGCCGCCACGCTGGACCGTGGTCACCGTCGCCCCGGCGAGGCGCGGGAGCCCGGCGAGCGCTGGGTCGGGCCACGCCTGGCCGGCCGCGGTGGCGCTATCGCACGCGACCGACGGGAAGAGCTGGCCCGGCAGCGGGGATGCCGTCGCGGTGGAGGCCGCCGGGAGGCCACCACCGGCCGAGCTGGGGTGCGAGCCCGAGCCGGAGAGCGCGACCGCCACCGCGGCCCCGCCCAGGACGAGAGCGGCCGCCAGCGCCAGGAGGCCGGACCGTCGCCCGTTCCGGATACCCACCGGCCCATCCTGGTCGGTGGCGGCGCTGGGCCGGCTGGCCGCACGCGGTGATGCGGGTCGGCAGGAGAACGGCTGGCGACGTCGAACCACGTAAACTATGACCTCGACCCTCTCGCGGGGACGCCCGCTCCTCCTGGCCGTCGGCCTGCTCTGCGTGAGCGCGCTCCCTGCGCTCGCCTCGACGCCGGCCGACTCGGGGACGCTCACGGCGCCCACGACCGCGGGGTCGGTGACCAAGACCTGGACCGGGACCGCCGCAGGGGCTAACCCCGTGGGCGGGAACTGCGCCGGCGCGCCGACGACGACCGGCCAGGACGGTCACACCTTCTCGGTGGCCATCCCTGGCAACCTGCCGGCTGGCGCGGTGGTGACGCTCAGCGTCACCGAGACCTCCGCCACCAACGACACCATGCTCGACCTGGACGACTCCACCGGCAAGGTCATCCAGAGCTCCGACAAGGGCGGCCCGGGCGCCACGGAGAGCGTCACGCTGACGAGTCCCGCGGCAGCGTCGTACAACGCCGTGACGTGCTCTTACTCCGGAGCTGGTGCCTACGACGCATCGGCCACGCTCACCACCACGTTGCCCAGCACCGGCGGCACCCTGGGCGGTACGAGCACCACCGCCGGGCCGGCCACCTTCGGCAACTACAGCCTCGCCTCCGTGCCTGGGACCAACCAGTCCGGTGAGCCGTCGATCGGTGTCGACTGGCAGACCGGCAACGTCTACTTCCAGGCCAACCTCAACACGGTCAAGGCCGTCTTCCCGGACTACTCGACGACCAGCCAGCCCGCGCTCACCGATGTCACCTGCTTCAGCACATCGTTGACCACCCTCGACCCGATCATGTTCACCAACAGCCAGACCGGACGCGTCCAGGTCAGCCAGCTCTCCGGCCAGGACAGCATCTCGGCGTTCTTCGACGACGCCACCGCCAGCCCGACCGGACCGCAGACCTGCACGCCGAGCCAGGGCGGCGGCGAGCTCTCGGGCCCGGACCACCAGACGCTCGGTGGCGGGGTCTACCCGACCCCCCTGCCGGCCAGCGCCTCGGCCAAGACCTACCCGCAGGCGGTCTACTACTGCTCGCAGGCCGTCGAGGCCGACTTCTGCTCGCGCAGCGACAACGGCGGCCTCAGCTTCGTCAACACGGGTCAGCCGCCCTTCACCACTGCCGACGGCTGCGGGGGCCTGCACGGCCACGTCCGTGTCGGACCGACCGGTGACGTCTACCTGCCCAACAAGAACTGCGGCACCACGGCTGCGGTGTCCGTCTCCCACGACGGCGGCACGACCTTCACCGTGCACCCTGTCACCGGGTCGACCGTCGGTAGCAACGACCCCTCGGTCAGCGCGGACCGCGCCGGCAAGATCTACTACGGCTACACCGGCAGCGACGGCCACCCTGGCGTCGAGACCTCCACCGACGGTGGCATCACCTGGTCCAACCAGGTCTTCCCCGGTGACGCCATGGGCATCCAGCAGGCGGCCTTCCCCGAGGTCATCGCCGGGGACTCGGGTCGCGCGGCCATCGCCTTCCTCGGCAGCACCACCGGCGGGGACAGCAACAACGAGACCTACGGCACCAACGCCACCGGCACGACGCGCGGCGACACCTACACCGGCGGCATCTGGCACCTGTACGTCGCCATCACCACCGACGGCGGCCAGACGTACAAGACCGTGGACGTCACGCCCACCGACCCGGTGCAGCGCGGTGAGATCTGCACCAACGGCACGACGTGCACCACCTCGAGCGGCGCGAACACCCGCAACTTGCTCGACTTCATGGACATCACGGTCGACAAGACCGGTCACGTCCTCGTCGGGTACGCCGACGGCTGCACCGGTGCCTGCGTCAGCAGCACGAAGGTCTCGGACAACAGCCTCGACGCGCAGGGCACCATCGCGCGTCAGCTCGACGGCCCGCTGCTCTTCGCCGGGCCGAACGACGGCACCACCCCGACTGGGCCGACGGCATCGCTGCCGGAGGTCCACAGCCCCGTCGTCCTGCTGCTCGTCGCCATGTCGCTGGGCTTCGGTGCCTTCGGCTGGCGCCGGGTGCGGGCGGGTCGCGCGACCGTCTGACGCAGGGTCGCCGCCTGATCACGGGCGGCGCGCACGGGAGCGGGGCCGGAGCAGCTGCGGGGGCAGCAGCTCCGGCCCCGTCGCCGTACCCGGCCGCCGCCCGACCGCGCCCGGGAGTGCCATCTGGTCACGCCGGGACCCGCGGATCACGGCCCGGAGCGTGATCAAGTGGGCGGACAGCGCCGGCCCAACCCACTCGATCATGGTCAGCACGGCCTGGCGGCGCTGAGGTCATGATCGAGTGGGGCTGCGGGCGTCGTACCGTCCAACTGATCATGTGTTCAGGCCCCTGCTGCGCTGAACTCTTGATCAACTGGGGAAGGGCAGGGCGGGGCGGGGGGGAGGCAGGGGCAGGGCAGGGGGGAGGCAGGGGCAGGGCAGGGGGGGAGGCAGGGTCAGGAGGAGGCAGCGGTGAGCAGCTGCTGCTCGGCGACCCAGGCGTCGATGTCGGACCAGGTGTCCTGCAGCCAGGCTTGCACGGCGGGCTCGTCGGAGGGCACCTCGGCGGGGGGTACGCGCCACCAGATCAGGTGCAGGGGTGCGCGCAGGGGGAGGGCGGCCCAGACCGCCGCGGCGCTGGTGAGCTCGTCGTGCCCGGTGTGGGTGACCACCGCGACCAGGGCGTCAGGGGCACCGCGCAGGGCGGCTGCCGCGCCGGCCGAGCGGGGAGGCAGCACGTGCGTCTCGGCGGAGGCTCGGCGGGCCAGGTCGGTGAGCCCACGCTGGCGCAGCCGGCGCACGACCCGCACGTGGCGGCGCGGGGTCCAGTCGGCGCCCTCCGGGTAGAGCAGCAGCGCGTCGTGCTCGCCCAAGCCCCTGGCCAGCAGCTCGATCGCGGCCACCGCCTCGCCGCGCGCGGGGACGCCCTGCGGCGCCGGGCTGGCGATGAAGCCGGCACCCAGCCGGGTGAGCAGCACGTCGATCGCCGGGTCGAGGCGCAGCGTCTCCTTGAGCACCACCCGCGGGCGGCGGTGCCAGCGCGCGACGAGCAGGTGCACCAGCACGAAGGACGCCCCCGGCCCCGCGTGCCGCGCGAGCACCACGACCGGCTGCGGGCCAGCGAGGGCGGCCGTGTCCTCCGGGTGGCGCGCCGGCTCCTCGACGACCAGCCGCAGCCCGAAGACGGGTCCGGCCACGGCGATCAACGTGCCCAGGAAGGCGCGCAGCAGGGCCGCGTCGCCGCGCTGGGACCACCCGCGTCGGCTCTGCAGACCCCCGAGCGTGGCGACCCACAAGACCAGGCACCCCAGCAAGGTGATCGTCTCGCCGAGCAGGTAGACGGTGGCGAAGGTGACTACCCGCACTGCCCGCCACCGTGGTCGGGCCCCGCGCGCGAGGCCGACCACGCCGACCACCCCACTGACCAGCGCGGTGACCGGCAGCGCCACCAGCGCGATCCCGGCGAGCACCGGCATCAGCGGCGCGAGGACGCACCGGCGCACCAGCAGCGGCGGGACGGTGGGCACGGGTCAGTCTCGCGCCGCGGCCTCGGCCGCGAGGTCCGGCCCGGGCGTGGCACCGCCACCGGCCTGCTCACGCAGGTACGCGGCGCTGGCCCGATGGGCGCGCTCGATCCGCTCGGCGACGGCGCTCGTGTCGCGGTAGCGCAGCTGGGCCAGCGGTGCCGAGTCCTCACCGGTCGGCAGCACGTGCGCCCGGACGTGCGCGGGCAAGGCGGCCATCTCCTCCACGTAGCGCGAGCGCCGGGCGATCTCGAAGGCGACCATGCCGACCTCCCACGGCCACCGCGGCACCGTCAGCTCACGCTCGATCCGCCCCACCTGCAGCACGTAGATCTCGGTGGCGCCGAGCTCGACCGCGCGCCCGACCGGGATGCTGTCGACCAGCCCACCGTCGAGGAAGTGCTCGGCGCCGATGCGCAGCGGCGGCAGCAGCCCGGGCACCGAGGCGGAGGCGAGCACGGCCTCGGTGATCGGACCGGCGGTGAACCAGTGCGCGCTGGCCCGCTCGAGGCTGGCGGCGACGCACTGGAAGGGGACCGGCAGCTCCTCGATCAGGCCGACCGGAGCGTGGGCCTCGACCAGCCGGCGCAGCGCCGTGTGGTCGTGCAGATGGGTACGGGTGCGGGCCGCCGTCACCACCTGCCCGACCAGTGAGCCGCCGAAGACGGCGTCGGTCCCCAGCGCGGACCACATCTCCCGCAGCCGGGTGACCGTCGCCGCCGTGGGGTCGCTCGCGATCACCGCACCGTTGATCGCCCCGACGGACGAGCCGACCACGAGGTCGGGCCGGACGCCCGCCTCGACCAGCGCCTGCAGCATCCCGACCTCGTACGCCCCCAGCAGGCCGCCTCCACCGAGGACGAAGGCGGTCCGGGGGGCAGGCGCGGCGCTCACCCGCACAGCATGGCGGCTCGGCTACCCGAGCCGACGCGGCGGTACCGCCCCCGTGACCGCGGCGACCTCGCCGTCGCGCGGACCACGGGGAGGTCGACAGGGCACAGGCTGCGGACCAGCGCACAGGCTGCGGAGCACCCGCCCGGTGCCGCCGACCGGCAGGCTGGGCCGCCGGCGCGGTCTCGTCGCGCGGGTCGGCCACCTACCCTCGTCGGATGCGTGCCGCCGTCGTCCTGCCACTCACTGCCGTCGCGCTGGCCGTCGGCCCGCTCGCCGCCGGAGCGGCTCCCGCCACGTCGCAGCGCCCGGTCAGCCGGCCGAGCGTCGCCAGCCTGACCGTCGGCGGACACCTCCCGGACGGGTACGGCGTGACCCGCCTGCGGACGCTGCGCGCCCCGGCCAGTGACACGACCACCTGCACGAGCATCACCCTCGCTCCGAAGGGGAGCAGCGTGGCCGAGGCGGGGCTGACCGAGCTGGCGAAGCACGGAGCCGGACGGCGGGCCGAGGAGGTGCTGGTGCGGTTGCCGTCGGCCGTGCAGGCGCGCAAGGTCTACGACGCCTTCGTCGCCAGGGCGCACGCCTGCCGGACCTACGCCGAGGCGGACGGGTCGCACACCACGTTGACGACCAGTCGGGGCCCCTTCTCGGGCAGCACCCGCTCGGAGCTGATCAGTCAGCGCGGCAAGGGCTTCGAGGTCCACGAGATCATCTCGACGCAGGGCAGGTACGTCTTCGTCGTCAACGGGCTGGCCGGCAGCGGCACCAGCGTGCGCGGCCTCACCAAGGCCGAGGTCACGGCCTTCGCCCGCGACGCCAAGACGGCCCTGGGGGGGCAGCGCTAGGCGGTGCCGAAGCCGGCGCGCAGGTGCCGGCCGGGCTGCCGCAAGCGGCGACGAAGGTCGGCGGCGACTGCCCGAGCAGCTCGACCGGGGCGGACAGCAGGGCGAGCCGCCGGTCCGGCGCGGTCACCCCCGCAGCGCGACCGCCTCGGGCTCGGCCGCTGGCACCGCGTCCTGTCACGACGTGGTGGACCGCGTCGGCCGCGGTGGGCATCGTGCGGGCCTGCTTGGGCGTGCGCGGCTGGATCGGCTCGACGCCCAGGGACGGCGCCCACACGGTCAGCGGCGGTTGCGGACCGCCGTGCTCAGGCGGCGCCCAGCCCCGCCTTGGCGCGCTCGGCGGCCACGTCGCTGCGCACCATCATGGCGATGAGCTCGTCGAAGCCCACCGTCGGCGCCCAGCGCAGCACCTCGCGGGCCTGGGTCGGGTCCCCGATCAGCTGGTCCACCTCCGCGGGGCGCAGGTAGCGCGGGTCCTGCGCGACGTACGGGGCCCAGCTGGTGATGCCGACCGCGGCGAAGGCGAGGTCGAGCAGGTCCCCGATGGAGTGGGTGACGCCGGTCGCGACGACGTAGTCACCGGGCTCGTCCTGCTGGAGCATCCGCCACATCGCGTCCACGTAGTCACCGGCGAAGCCCCAGTCGCGCCGGGCGTCGAGGTTGCCCAGGGCCAGCTCGGACTGCAGCCCGAGGCTGATGCGGGCGACCGCTTTGGTGATCTTGCGGGTGACGAACTCCTCGCCCCGGCGCGGGCTCTCGTGGTTGAACAGGATGCCCGAGCACGCGTAGATCCCGTACGACTCGCGGTAGTTGACGGTCGAGTAGTGCCCGAAGGTCTTGGCCACGCCGTACGGCGAGCGCGGGTGGAAGGGCGTGCTCTCCCGCTGCGGCGTCTCGCGCACCTTGCCGAACATCTCCGAGCTGGACGCCTGGTAGAAGCGGACCCGTCCGAGGTCGCCGGAGGCGTGGATGCGCAGCGCCTCCAGCACCCGCAGCACGCCCATGCCGGTGATCTCGCTGGTCAGCTCGGCCTGCTTCCAGCTCGCCCACACGAAGCTCATCACGGCCAGGTTGTAGACCTCGTCGGGCTGGGCCACCTCGAAGGCGCCGATCAGGCTGGAGAGGTCGGTGAGGTCGCCGTTCAGGAGCTGCACCTGCGGCACGAGCTGCTCCACCGTCGCGACCTTGGGGTTGTTCTGCCCGCGGACGAGGCCGTAGACCTCGTACCCCTTGGCGATCAGCAGCTCAGCGAGGTAGAGGCCGTCCTGCCCGGTGATCCCGGTGATGAGCGCGCGCGGCATGCCGCGACGCTACCGAGACCTCCGCGTCAGTCCGGGAGGGGTACGACCGCGACCGGGGCGGGTGGCCCGCCCCGCCATGCGGCGCAGCTCGTCCAGCGCTGGGCGGCCTCGCTCAGGCGCATCCCCAGCGGGGACCTCCGCACCGACGAGGGCGGCGAGGGTGTGCAGCTCGGCGACCTGGGCGGGGGTCGCGTACCCGGTCTGGGGGGGCTCGACGCGCTCGAGGACGAGCGCGCCCGGCACCTGCTGGCGCCGCTGCTGCCCGTGGTCCGCCGCCTGCTCGTCGACGCGGCCGTCGAGGGGGACCTGGTGGTCGCCGTGACCGCCGCCGCCGGCTGCCTGCTCGGGGTCGAGGCCGCCCGGGTACGAGGCGCCGGGCCGACCGCATCCACGTCGAGGGCGGCGCGCGGTGGGACGAGGCCTCGGCCGGCACCAACGGCCCCAGCGCTCGCGCTCGCGCTGGACGCCGGCGTGCGGGTGCACGCCGCCGAGCACTGGGCCAGACCGGTGCAGCCTTTCAGCTGCAGCGCAGCCCCTGTGCACGACCCCCGTACCGGTGTGCTGCTCGGCGCGCTCGACGTGACGCGTGACGGGCGCGCGGCCACCGCTACGGCGCTGGCCCTCGTCCGGGCCACCGCGCTGGCGGTCGAGGGTGAGCTCCTCGTCCGCGCGCTGGCTGGGGACGCCCGACGGCGCGGACGACCTGCCGGCCTGGCAGGGTCTCGGCGGGGGAACCTGTCGGGGTGCAGCGGGCACGGGAGCGGCCCGGGCTCGGTTGCTCGACGGTCGGCTGGGTGCTGGTGCGCCTGCCGTGCGGCCGGGCACGCTGGGGGGGTGACCCGCGCCGAGCCAGCCTCCCCCGCCCCCGACGGCAGCTTGGGCGGTGCCGCCGAGGTCCATGCCGCCGAGGTCGATGCCGCCGAGGACGACCCCACCACCCGGATGGAGAGCACCGACGAGGCGCTCGCGCGGCGCAGCCCAGCGCAGCCGCGGGATGACACCGACACCGGGGAGCAGGGGCAGTCCGACAGCACGCACGGTGGCGCGGTGGGCGCCGGGGTCGAGCCCGACGACGCGGTGGAGGGCGCCGCCGCGCTGGCGGCGGCCCGCCGCGACGCCTGAGCAGGTCAGCCGACGTCGAGCACGAGCTTGCCGGTGATGCCGCGGCCGGCGAGCCGTTGCAGCGCGTCGTCGACCTCGGCCAGCGGGAGCACCGTGTCGATCGGCATGCGCATCGCACCGGTGGACAGCGCGTCGAGCACCAGCGGGAGCAGGCGGGCGCGCTCGTCGTCGGCGAGCACCATGCCGCTGTAGCCGAGCACGGTCAGGCCCTGTCGGTAGACCTGCTGCCAGTCCAGCGTGACCTCGGCGCCGGCGGTGGTGCCGTAGACGACGTACCGACCGTGTGCGGCGAGCAGGCCGATGGCCGCGGGCGCGAAGCCACCGCCGAGCGGGTCCACGACCACGGTGGGGGTGAGCGAGCCGACCGCCGCCGCCAGCCCTTCCGCGTCCGCGGTCACCACGTCGTCGGCCCCGGCGGCACGCACCGCCTCGGCCTTGGCCGCCGTGCCGATCTGGCCGAGGACGCGGGCGCCGAGCCCGTGGGCCAGGCTCACGATCGGCAGGCCCACGCCACCGCCAGCGCCGAGGACGAGCACGGTGTCGGCATCGGTGACGCGGGCGCGCTCGACCACGGTCGACCACGCGGTGAGCCCGGCGACGCCGCAGCAGGCCGCCTCCCGCAGCCCCAGCCCGCCAGGGACCGCTATGACCGCCTGCCGGGGCGCGACGACCGCACCCGCCCACGTGCCGTCGCGCTGGCTGCCGATGCCCCCACCGGTCACCGCCACCCGCACGCCGTCGAGTGTGCCGGCGCCCTCGTTGCCGAGCGTGCGCGGCAGGGGCACGTCGGCGGCGACGCGGCCGAGCGCGGCGTACCGCTCGACGGGGTTGACCCCGGCGAAGGCCAGCCGCACCAGCACCTCGCCGGCACCCGGCTCGGCCAGCGGCACCTGCTCGACCCGCAGCGCCTGGCCGTGCTCGTGCAGGCGGGCGGCGGTCGTGCTGGTGCTGGGCGGCGTCGTCACCTGGGGCTCGTGCCCGCAACCGGGCCGTGTGCCACCTGGGCGGCGGCTGCACCCTGCCTCAGCAGGCCCGCGTCGCAGGTGGTCGAGCGATGAGGCTCACGGCCGAGGTGGCTCAGGGTCCGGGCTCGCCGGGTTCGGGCAGCATCGCTTGGACGCGGGCGACCGCGTCCCGCACCGCCTCGACCGAGCCTCCTGCCGCCCCGGCGGCCAGACCGACGAGGAAGCTGGTCAGCGGGGCAGCGGGGCGGGCGACCTGGTGCGCCACATCGCGGGTGAGCTCGAGCAGCAGGTCGCGCAGACCGCCGTCGTCGCCGCCGACCGCCACGGTGCCGAGCTCGGCACCGACCTGACCGAGCCACGCGTCGAGTGTCACTCGGGGTCGCCGACTGCCTGCCCGTCCACTGGATGCACGGCTGCGACTCTGTCACCCGCCCAGGCGCGGGCCTGGGCGAGCTGCTCCGGGGTGTCGATGTCCCACCAGGGCGGCGGGTCGCCCTCGAGCGGTACGCGTGCCGCGGTCAGCCGGGTGAGCACATCGCGCAGGCGGGCACCGGACGGCTCGGGGGGCAACACAGCCCGCAAGGCACCGAGCCGCCACACCGACAGCAGCGGCTGATCTCGACCTGCACCGTCAACAGCCACCGCGCCGTCGACCGCCACCGCACCGTCGATCACCTTGCGCCGCAGCTGTTCGAGCGCTGGAGTGGTGACGAAGGGCAGGTCGCCGGCGAGCAGCCACACGAGCGTGGCGGCCGGCGCACCGAGGGCGCCGAGTGCGGCGACGCCCGCGCCGAGACCGGCGACGGGGCCTCCACCAGGCGGCTGCTCTCGGACGGCCGTCGCACGGGGCTCACCCTGGTCGGGCCCCACGAGGAGGACGGGGGAGGCGCCGGCCTCCCGTACCGCGGTGACGATCCTGGACACGACACGCCGGCCGCCGACGTCGAGGTGGCACTTGTCGACACCCGAGAGGCGGCGTGCGGCACCGCCGGTGAGCACGATCGCGGCCCCGGGCACGCGGTCATCCTCCGGCAAGGCAGGCTGGAGTGGTGGGCAGGCGGACGGCACGGCGACCGGTGGTGCGGGTACGGGTGGCGCCGGAGGGCGTGGAGGTGGTGCGCCGCCCTGACACGCTCAGCGTGGAGGAGCCGCTGGAGATCCGCGTCGGGGGCCGCAGCCTCGCGGTGACGATGCGCACACCGGGGGACGACATGGACCTCGCCGCCGGCTTCCTCGTCAGCGAGGGGGTGGTCAGCCGGGCCACCGACCTGGTGACGATGCGCTACTGCGCCGGGGCGACGGACGACGGCGCAAACACCTACAACCTGCTCGACCTGCAGCTGGCTCCCGATGTGCCGCAGCCAGATCCGAGCGTCGAGCGGGCGTTCTACACCACGAGCTCCTGCGGCCTGTGCGGCAAGGCGAGCATCGACGCGGTGCGCACGGTCTCGTCGTACGAGGTGCGGGACGACCCGGTGGTGGTCGAGCCCGCGTGGCTGACCGGGCTGCCGGACGCCCTGCGCGCCGCTCAGCGCGACTTCGCGAGCACCGGCGGGCTGCACGCCGCCGCGCTGGCCGACGTGCGTACGGGCGCGCTGCTCGTCGCCCGGGAGGACGTCGGACGGCACAACGCGGTCGACAAGGTCGTCGGCTGGGCGCTGCGCGAGGGGCGGCTGCCGTTGCGCGGCACGGTGCTGATGGTGTCCGGCCGTGCCTCCTTCGAGCTGGTGCAGAAGGCGATGATGGCCGGGATCCCCTGCCTCGCAGCCGTCTCGGCTCCCTCCTCGTTGGCCGTCGACCTGGCGGCCGAGGTGGGCATGACGTTGGTGGGGTTCCTGCGCGGGCCGACGATGGTGGTCTACGCCGGCGCAGGGCGCATCACCGGCGTGAGCACCGACCTGATGACGGCGGGCACGTCGACGGAGGCCCTGGTCGCGCGGTCGACGTAGACGTGGACGAAGCGCGCCACCGCCGCCGGATCGTCGCGTCCCTGCGTGAAGACGGCCAGGTCGTAGGTGATGCTGCTGCGCCCCAGCCGCTCCACCCGTAGGCCGACGTCAGCGGTCTCGGGGAAGGACAGCGGGCGGAGGTATCGGCAGCCCGTCTCCACGACCAGGCCGATGGCGGGCAGCGCGCTCGTGTCGACGCCGGTGGCGCGCATCAGCCAGCCGTTGACCACCGTGTCGAACCACGCGTAGTAGGCGACGTTGTTGACGTGGCCGTACTGGTCGTTGTCGGCCCACCGCGTAGGCACCGCCATCGTCACCGGGTAGGTCGCTCGCTCGTCCGCCATGGGTGCAGCATCGTGGCCGTGAAGACCCGAGCCACGCTGCTGCGCGCGACCGGCGCCCACCGCCCGTACTCCGAGAGCCGCCCGCTCGAGCTGGTCGAGCTCGACCTCGACGGCCCGAGGGAGAACGAGCTGCTCGTGCAGGTCGGTGCCGCCGGGGTCTGCCACTCGGACCTGTCCGTGGTCGACGGCAGCCGGGTGCGCCCGCTGCCGATGGCGCTCGGCCACGAGGCCGCCGGCACGGTGCTCGAGGTGGGGCCGGGGGTGCACGACGTCGCGGTCGGGGACACGGTCGTCCTCGTCTTCGTCCCCAGCTGCGGTCGCTGCGCCGAGTGCCAGGCCGGCCGACCGGCGCTGTGCCCGCTGGGCGCGGCGAGCAACGGCGCGGGCATGCTGCGCGGGGGTGGCTCACGGCTGTCGCTGGACGGCGAGCCGGTCCACCACCACCTCGGCGTCTCCGCCTTCAGCGACCTCGCGGTGGTCGACCGGGGCAGCGCGGTCGTGGTGCACGACGTACCCGTCGAGGTGGCGGCGCTCTTCGGCTGCGCGGTCCTCACCGGGGTCGGCGCGCTGCACACCACGGTGACCGTGCGGCCGGGGGAGTCGGTCGCTGTGTGGGGCCTCGGCGGCGTCGGGCTGGCGGCGGTGATGGGCGCGGTGGTCGCCGGCGCGAACCCGGTCGTGGCGATCGACCCCGTACCCGCCAAACGCGCGCTCGCCCTCGAGCTGGGCGCCACCCACGCGCTGGACGTCGATGTGGACGTGCGGGAGGTCGTGGGGGGCGGCGTGGACGTGGCGGTCGAGGCGGTGGGCCGCTCCGCCACGCTCGCGACCGCCTTCGCGGCGACCGCCAGGGGAGGTACGACGGTCTCGGTCGGCCTGCCCGCGCCCGGTGCGGTGCTCCTGCTGCCGGCGCTGCAGCTGGTGGCCGAGGCCCGCACGCTCGTGGGTTCCTACATGGGATCGGCTGTGCCGCAGCGGGACATCCCGGCGCTGGTCGGGTTGTGGCGGGCCGGCCGACTGCCGGTCGAGCGGCTGCGGACCGCCACCGTGAGGCTCGCCGACGTCAACGCGGCCTTCGAGGCGCTCGCCGACGGTAGCGCGGTGCGGACCGTGCTCGTGCCCTGAGCTCAGGGGACTGAGCTCAGGGGCTGCCGAGCGCCTCGACCTGCTGCTTGATCCGACGGCCCGACTCCTCGACCTGGCCGCGGACGACCCCCTCGAACCCCTTGCCGAGCGCCCGCCCGACGATCCCGCCGGGGAGCGTCACGTCGAGGTCGAAGCGCACGCTTGTGCCGCCGTCTCGTTCGGTCAGGGTCCAGCCGCCCTGCTGCGCGAGCCCGGACTGCGGCCGCCAGCCGATGATGCGGTCCTGCTCCCAGC
>JAABUZ0100002021.1_pt1 | contig 35389 bp, 30 predicted proteins | sample 5562091 | NCBI WGS metagenome assembly JAABUZ01 (sample SAMN12813069, study PRJNA571459) | rock metagenome | isolation source: Antarctica rocks | place: Antarctica: Victoria Land, Linnaeus Terrace sud | collected 2015-12-21 | reverse complement strand
TCGGTACCGTGCCAAGTCTCCTGTTCGGTAAAGACGTGCATCAGAATGTGGGCTAAAAGGATCAGCGATGAAGCGTTCTTGCGTCAATTCATCACGGTTGAGATAGCCACGCGCCACACCTACGCCACCAATATACAGTTCGCCCGAGACTCCGATTGGCACAGGACGCATCGAAGGGTCTAAAAGATAAATGTGTGTATTGGCGATTGGACGACCAATCGGTACAACCCGCAACTTGCTCTCACGCTGACACCTCCAGGAGGTCACATCGATAGAAGCTTCTGTGGGACCATACAGATTATGCAGTTCAGCATCAATGCGCGCAAAAAAACGTTCTTGCAGTTCAAATGGCAACGCTTCCCCGCTACAGATGACGCGCTTTATGCTCCTGGTCTGTTCGGGCAAATTTGGCTCTTGTAAGAACATGTGGAGCATCGAAGGCACAAAGTGCAGCGTCGTGATGTGCTGCTCTACAATCAAGGCGGCGATATAGCAAGCGTCTTGATGTCCTCCCGGCCGTGCGACCACAAGCGTTGCTCCTGTCAAAAGCGGCCAGAAGAACTCCCAGACGGAAACATCAAACGTAAAAGGCGTCTTTTGCAGGACCCGATCTGCGGAGGTCAGGTGATATTCTTGCTGCATCCACAACAAGCGATTAACGAGTCCGCGATGCGTGTTCATGGCTCCTTTTGGCTTGCCAGTTGAGCCAGAGGTGTAGATCGTATAGCTCAAGTTCTGCGCTGATACGTTACATACAGGATTGGTGTTTGCTTCGTTAGCAATCTGCTCCCATGCAGTATCCAGACAAATCATCGTAGCAGAGTGAGCAGGAAAGGAGGTGATGAGTCGTTGTTGCGTGAGGAGGACAGGAGTTTGTACATCTTCAAGCATGAACGCTAAACGTTCTTTCGGAGAACTGGGATCGAGAGGCACATATGCTCCCCCAGCTTTTAAGATACCCAGCAGCGCGACCACAAGATCGAGGGAACGCTCCATGCACACGCCAACGAGGACGTCGGGACCGACTCCAAACGTCTGTAGATGATGGGCAAGTTGGTTGGCACGCATATTCAGTTCATGATAGGTCAGTTGCTCCTGCTCGAATACCACGGCGATTGCGTCGGGGGACTGTTCGACCTGGGTTTCAATAAGAGTGTGAAAGCATTGCTCAAGTGGATAGTCAACAGAGGTCTGGTTCCATTCCTCGACCACTAAGCGGCGCTCCGCCTCTGGAAGTATGGGTAGATTGACAATGCGCTGTGTGGGGTCGCTGACAACTCCTTCAAGTAACGTTACCCAATGTCCTACCATTCGCTCGATAGTTGTTTCATCAAACAGATAAGTATTGTAGGAGAAGTGACCAACTAGTCCTTCTGATCGCTCATCGAGCATAAGTACAAGATCAAGAGTGTCAGTATGCGTCAACTTCTTTTTCTGTGTTATAGCATTCTCAGAAAACACATTTTGATGGTGTGAGTTAAGTGTTAACAGTACACTGAAAAGGGGGTTCTGCTCCCCAGCAGTAAGTTTTGGATAGAGTTCTTTAAGCAAAGTCTCGAAAGGCAAATTCTTGTAGGCATGAGCATCTAAAATCGTCTTACGCACGCGAATCAGCAACTCCTGAAAAGTGGGATTGCCGGATAGAGTAGTGCGCAATACTAACGTGTCAGAAATGTTGTCTTCAAGTTTCTCAACATTGAACTGATTGCCTTTTGTGGTAGATGAGCCAATAAGGAGGTCGTCTTGCCAGGTATAGCGATAGAGTAAGGTCTGAAATGCCGCAACCAGAGTTATATAGAGAGTTACATTTTCCAAGCGACTTCTATCTTTAAGACGATCTGTTAAACGTTTGGATAATGCGAATGAGTATAATGCACCGCGATACGTTGGGACTGCCGATCGCGGACGATCCGTTGGTAGTTCTAGAGCAGCAGGGGCATCGGCAAGATGTTGTGTCCAATATGCCCGTTCAGTAACAAGCTCATCTTGTTGAAACAGTCCTTTTCGCTCAGCAGCAAAATCAATTTGAGAAAATCCTTTTTCTAGTTGAGGTAGCTCAGCCTCAGAGAAATTTGTTTTACTTATCATTGCATTATATCCATCTATAGAGATACATAATACTTCACGAAATTTATAAGTAACAAACATTGTTCTTTCATAACTCATCCTGCTTGTGTGTACTTACTAGAATAACATAAGCAACAGCATATTAAGTTAATGTTAAGTTGAGACTCAGTGAATAAGTTACCTGAACTAATACAGGTTCTTAACCTGCACTGGATAAAATAGTCATAATAACTCTTTCCACACAATTATTATAAACATGTCACCTATACTCATCACTGCGAAATTTGAAAAGACGTTGTTAAAAATACAAAAGCTGAACGCTAGCGTTTGTCACGAAGAACTTTTATTGATCGTATACCATAGGTACGTGCAAAACCGGAAAAGCATTTGTGAGGATAAAGACAGACAACATTCAAAGCTTATGAATAGAGGAGTTGATGTTATTATGGCAGACCAGAACGCGAACAAGCAAGAACAATACAGTGATGAGAATCAGTTAGGCGTGTTGGGCAATCAAGATCAGACAAGCACAAAAGCCAATCAGAACCAGATTAGCCCCCAATACTTATACGGTACACAAGCTGATCAGAACATCGACGAGAACCAAAACGATCAAGACCTTGCCGACGACTCGGATTATGTAGAAGTGGACGAGAACGATGATCAATACGATATTCAGGGTGGTCAAGGACTCTATGGTACAGGAGATTATGGTCATCAGGGTGGGCCAGAGCAACCCGGTAGCAGCCGTTCACGCTTTGGAACAAAGATGAGTCAGGACCAGAACGGCAACCAACAGTAAGTACAGATGTAAGAAGCGAGTAGAGAACGTATCAACTACTCGCTTCCTTGTTGATGTCTGCTAAGAACAACTTGTCAACTTATGATGCAGGCTCATCAAGCCGCTCAGGTGAAGACACCTGGTTGAGACGATTCCACAGAACATAATCTGTCTCCTTTTTGGGAACATATGCATGTCCTGTTTCAGCGACCATCTCAGAAGTTGCGGTAAACTCACCCTGCTCGAGGTGTTGCAAGTCGATATACTTCGCCCCTTGATGCAAACGACTACCTTCAGGCACAATCTGAATCGTCTTGAGTTCGTCATCGGTCAGGTCCGCAAGAATGGTATGCATGCTCTTCATTTCATATGCAGAGGGTGCGAATGTGGTCGCAGAAGGATTACTCACACCATTATTTTCACCTGCTCGATTGTTTGCAGTCAAATCCTGGTCAAACTCGGCAGGATTCCGTCTATCCTGAGGTGTGTTCTGGTCATGATGATTTTCATGCTGTCTTGAAGCTTTACGACCACTATGTGCATCCGAATCACTGCCGTTACGCTTCTCACCTTCTGCCTCCATAAGGCGTGAGTCGGCCTTCTTTGGACTGTTTCCCTTATCGCCTCTATCTTGATGTACTTTTGAATTTGGCATATTGCTATTCTTTCTTTTATAGGTAAACAACACATGCGTCTCTTCAATAACATCCATGGTTTTACGTAAGAAAAAGTTTCGCAGGTTTATTAAAACCATAGATGCTTTCTATAAAGTGTGTACTACAGGTGATATAGTGGTATAAAACCAAATTACAGGAGTACTCTCTGGTATGACACATTCTATAGAGACAATGCAAGAGACAACGCATGAAGATATTCGTGCGGCGCTCGAAGCCATGTATGGCCTCACTATTTTACGTAGCGTTCTTGACGATCCAGCAGCCCAGGCCGTACTAACCCTTTTTCGTCTACTTGCGGCTCCTGAAACAGATGCGCACACAATAGCACAGGCATATAGCAAAGCCTTTGCGGCATTAGCACACGCAACAAATACCGAAAAATTGCCATCAAGCATACCGGATGCATGGCAAGCTTACCTTGTGCAACACCTTGTTGATGATGTCAACGCATGGAGCACACAAGTCGAAATCGCCACACCAGACTCTATCGCAACAGGACTACGCGAACAAGCCAAACGAGATTTGTATGTACTTCATATGTTCTACAACATCACCGCTCAGAAGGTGTGGGAGTTAACGCGGAACATGGTTGTACAATCTCTTCCTATGCTCAATGACGCATGGGTTCCCTGGTGCAATCTCGCACCCAAAAGTAAAGAAGTGATTACAGCACGTCATACGTTACTGCAACAGGTGGCAGCAACACAAGATTGGACGACAGCTATCGAACTATTGGAACACCACTGGCAGCTTCATGGAACGGGAATATTTGCACGCTATTCCGTCCTACGTTGGCAAGGGCGTACCGAAGGATTGCACGGCATCGCACATCCCGACTCGATCCAACTTACCAACTTGATTGGCTACGAACGTGAGCAGACGCGCTTAAAGGCAAATCTTGAGAACTTTGTACATGGTCTCCCTGCTCATGACGCTGTACTTTATGGAGCCCCTGGTACCGGAAAATCTTCAACGGTGAAGGCGCTCGCCAACGCCTATAGTGATCAAGGGCTGCGCTTGATTGAGGTACACAAAGAATTTGTCAACGATCTGCCCCTGATCGTCAATCAAGTTCGTGGGCATGCACCACACTTCCTCTTTTTTATTGACGATCTTTCTTTTGAAGAGCACGAGACAGAGTACAAAGCATTGAAGGTATTGCTCGAAGGAACGGCAGAGGTGCGCCCTCCGAATGTACTTATTTATGCCACCACAAATCGTTTGAACTTGATACGCGAAAATTTTGCTGATCGTGGCAAACCCAGCGATGATGTGCATTGGCGTGACACATTAGACGAGAAGACATCGCTTGTAGCACGCTTTGGACTTCGTGTCACCTTCATGACACCGGACCAGACACAATACATGAACATTGTTCTAGGGCTAGCACAACAGCGGAGCATCACCCTTACAGAAGAGGACTTGCGTATACGTGCGCTTGCCTGGGAGCGTCAACATACAGGTCGTTCAGGTCGCCTCGCACGTCAGTTTATTGATGACCTTGAAGCGGAACAGAGGCAAGGCTAATCGAAGTATAAGCACAGTTACACAATGAAACTTTTATGACTATAGAAACGAGCTAATAATGTGCATATACATGAAAAACGTATGCACATTATCTTTATGCCATTTTCTTGATAACCACTATAGGAAATAGATAGAAATCGTAACGATAGGAGTAAGGCAATGGTGCAACTTGGATGGAAAGCAGGACCGGAGCAGTATGCCCCAGTAGAGTTACTGGACTATGCTGTTGTCGCCGACAAAGCTGGCTTCGACTGGATAGATGTGAGCGACCACTTCAATCCATGGAGTGAAGTGGGACAGGCGTCATTCACCTGGTCTTGGTTAGGTGCTGCGGCAATGCAAACAAAACGTACGATTCTCAGCCCTGGTGTGACCTGCCCTATCTTACGCTATCATCCATCGGTTATTGCACAGGCAGCGGCAACGATGACACACTTCGCGCCCAACAGGTTCGCGCTTGGCTTAGGTACTGGTGAAGCACTCAATGAGTTTGCTGCAACGGGACAATGGCCCAGTTATGCAGAGCGACGTGAACGGCTCATTGAAGCAATCAAGATTATGCGTGGACTGTGGAGCGGTGAGCAGGTGAGCTTTGAAGGGAAGTATTACCAGACACACAAAGCAAAACTGTACACACCGCCCGTCTCGCCAGTCAAAATTATCTTTTCAGCACTTGCTCCACACGCCGCAGAGTTTGCAGGTGAGTACGGCGATGGTCTATGGAGTGTTGGCGGCAAGCAACCTGAGATTTACAAAGGCATCATCCAGAATTTTGAAGAGAGTGCAAAGAAGGCGGGCAAAGATCCCTCGACCATGCCACGCATTATAGAGCTAAACGTAGCCTATACTGATAATATCAATGCAGCAGTACAAGAGCAACTCAAATATTGGGCTGGCACCTACATACCCGCGATGTATGACGAGAAGATTTATACACCGAAGATGTCACAGGAGAATGGCGAGGTTGTTGGTGCAGACACCGTTCTGAAGACGGGTTGCTTCTCGCCAAAGATTGAAGATCACGTTAAGTTCGCGCAACAGTACGTCGATCTTGGCTTTGACTGCCTGATCTTCCATTGTCCGGGACCGGATCAACGTGCCTTCCTTGAACGATATGCAAGCGACGTGTTTCCCAAACTGCGTTCGCTAGGCAAAAAGTAGTCAAGAAACAAAAAAGTGTTACATACTGTATGAGGAAATACCTACACACAGTATGTAACACTTTTTTGTTTCTTAGGAGTCCTGCCTGTGCCTCATCGTACAACACTGACTGATAGCGAAGTTGCTTTTGTTCACAAGCTGCATGTTGCACGGTTAGCAACAGCAGACGAGCATGGAAGTCCACATCTTGTCCCTGTCTGCTATGCCTTCGATGGCACGTATTTTTACACACCTCTCGATGAGAAACCTAAGCGGGTCGCAGGCACACAACTCCGCAGAGTTCACAATATTGAGGCACGTCACGAAGCATCTCTCCTTCTCGATCAGTATGACGATGACTGGTCACAGCTTGGCTACATTCTCATTCATTGCACTGCTGAACTAATCTCTCCCAGGCACCTCAGTCATGGTCGCGCACTTATACTTTTACGTGAACGCTATGTACAGTACCAAACAATGGCGTTAGAACAGTATCCCGTGATTATGCTGACACCGGATAAGATCATCTCATGGGGACCAGCACTGCACTCATAAATTTCCTTAACGTGAAGCAACAGCGACAAAACCAGAAATTAGTCGCAATAGTCCACTGCTTTACCACCAGGACTACCCATAGTAAGCTCAAACACTTCTGCCTTGCACCCAAATGCAAAAGATGGAAGTCTACTCGTCGCACATTATAGAGTTGGTCATGAGCATTTTTGTGTGACATTTATCACAACTTATTTGTGAAATAGAGTATATCTCTACAACACAAAAGCTGCTATACTTGCCTCAGCACAAAAGGGATGCTGCTTCCTTATAGTCAATCTATAACCATTTCTTCAAGGAGAAATTCTATGAAAGGTCTCCAGAATAACCATCTATCATCGACTACCTCTTATCATCGCCCTCGCTTTATGTTTCTGATTGTGTTCAGTATATGTATTATGTTCGCTTTCATCTTGAGTGCTTGTAGTGCAAATGCGCTTTCCAGCGTCGATAGTGCTTCGGTTGCTCACGCATCCACTAACTCGTCCACAGCAGCATATCCCATAAAAGTCTTCTTCTCCAAGTTTCCAACGTCGGTCGACACGGATTTCAGTGCCGTCTATCCGGTTAATCGCACCTCACCAACAACCGCTGTTGGAACCTTCGCCCTCCAACTCTTAATCGCTGGCCCCACCCTCGCCGAACGACATGCTGGCTACTTTACGGAACTCAATACCCTGCTCAGTGGCCCATCACGTTGTTCAGCGCCCCTGCCAGTTGGTGGTCCGGATTTCATACTGACTCTCAACAAGAAAGGCATAGTCATGGAAAAAGGTACCGCGACTGTGAAATTTTGTCGTAGCCTTACCTCGTCAGGAATTGGAGCCGATGGACGGGTGACAGCGGAAATCAACGCGACTCTTAAACAGTTCCCAAACATCAAAAAAGTGGTGATCCTCACTGAGGACGGACACTGCTTTGGTGATTTAAGTGGGAAAGACTTCTGCTTGAAGTAGCGCAAAGAGCTGATCTTCTTGAGCGTACTCTGCTTAATGAACTTGCCCGGTTAATACCACTGGCCTATGCAGGGCAGTGGTATTAACTTTCGTGTTTTTTCTTTGGGGACTCCAGGTGATAGGTAGAAGTCTGGCACTCGCAAGAGGAATCATTACACTTTCGCTTTTCAAATAAATCTTTACAGTCTAGTGGGAGTTCAATTTACGGTACCGATGGCATTTGTTTCGTTATACTTAGGTGTTCAACGAGACGCTCAAAGCCTAGCCTGTCAGCTATAGCACGCACACGACGATAGCCCTCACCATAGACTGAATTAGGATTACGTTCAATGCTACGTGCATGATAGAGACTTTCAGCTGTATTCATTTCTGAGTAAAAGCGATATGAGAGCAGTTCACAGAAGCCCTCTTCCGCCCACAGCGGTATGTTACTTATACCTTGCACAATGAGCCAGACATGACCTAATTCGTGAAGCGTAACACCTTGAAACAGAGTAGCAGGCAAACCATGTAAGACTGCAATACCACCAATCTCTGTACGTACTACACGACCATCTTGCACGTATGTCGAACTCATTGTTGCGCCAAGAGCATGTGGCTCAACATGCGTACTGAGATAGTGTGCGAGGCGCGCGCGATCAACAAGCTCAAGACTTAATGGTTGATTATTATATTTCAAGCCTTGCCGCCCAACCCATTGAATACATTGTTTGAATAGCGGCTGCGCCTCGCTGGTTGTTTCAATAGCGGTCGAGCGACAGATAGGACAGCGTGTACTTTCGTGCGTACCACGTTCCTGCTGCTGTGGCGATATCAAACGACCACAAAAATCACAATGCGGATATTGTTCCTCATGCTCTTTACAAAATTTTGTACCCCAATGGTCGATCAGGTATTCGCCCATAAGCGGCTTACCACAATAGGCACAACGTGGCGCAACCTGATTGAGGTAACAAACTGTATGGTATGGTCTCCCATTCTGGACATTAAAATTCGAGTCGTAAATGGGCTGACCGCAGGCAGCACAAACAAAGTGCTCAGGATGCCATTCTACTCCTAAAGCAGTGAGAACATTCCCATAAATGGGCAAGTGACAATAGTTACAAATGGATTGTTGCATAAATGTTCCGCGAAAAAGAAAATTGTTCGCTTACATGGGCAAACTATAGTAGTCATAACTGCTGACTTCTCTAAAACCGCATAATTGATAGAGTGATAGTGCGTTTTTGTTATCAGTTGCAACCTCAAGCACGACACGATTCTGTCCTGTCATGAGAATTTCACGAATGGCTTGCGCGAGTATCTGCCGTCCATAACCACGTCCTCGGAAAGGTGGTAAGACACCAAAGCCTGAAATATATGCTTCGTTCACTTCTAAAGAAATATCCAGCTTTCCAATAGGTACTCCGTCAAGAGTTGCAAGAAACTGTTTATTTTTCTCGTTTTGCATTCTATTTGTCGTATACCAATCAACATCTTGCTCAGTCAAAGCAAAAGAAATAGCGGTAATGTGTACCAGTATAGGGACATCATTCAATGTTGCTTGCCTGAATAGTAGATGTGCATCTAATTCTGGCAGCGTCTTGACCTCTGCCAATTCCATTTTGTATTCAGAATGTTGGTACTTCGGCTTCAAGGCAGCAGCAAACCCTTGACCTGAAGCAGAGTTATGTTCAACGATGAGCAGCAGTGTTGGAATATTACGGTGTTGGCACTCCTCGTAGGCTGCTGAAAATAGCTGAGTGAAAACATGTCTGCGTCGATGCTCAGGATGAACCATACCACTCACTTCAGCCTCAATAGGGTTGAAACTAAAGAAGGCTAAAAAGCCAATCAGTACACCATTTTCGTAGTAGAGAAAATCGTTCGTCTGGTTCTTTGGACGCGTGTGAAGAGTATTCCAGTTGAGCTTCATATGCAGGTGTTCATATGCTTCGCAAAGGGAGGCAAGTGTCCCAATTTCGTCAAGTTCCGCTTGCGTTAAGCCTTGTTGCTTGTATAAGCCTTGCTTGTTCTCAATCGTCATGCAGTCCCTTTCACACAAAAATAGTATCCCTTATATCTCTTTATGTTGTATCTTCTACATATTTATACGAACACTGCTGTACCAAGTTGTAGCCGTACATGCTCTTGCTTCTCCACCTCAATCTACTCAACCTCAATGAGCACACCACCATCATCTACAAATTCGCCTTCACTAACCGTGAGCGTTTTGACGATACCGCTCACGGTTGATTGTACAGGTATCTGCATCTTCATCGACTCTAGCGTTACCACATCCTGATCGACAGTGATTTTGTCCCCTGGCTTGACGTGATATTCGAGGACGACACCAGCCATGTTTGATACTACGTGTTTCATTGAACCTCCTACAATAATTACACAGGATAAATCGGGTTACGACGCTCGGTAGTGTACGTTGTCGGAAGATGTGTTAGTAATAAAATTGATGACTATATGCGCAAGTTCTTCGCCTTTGTCCTCTTGTAAGAAGTGACCCGCGCCAACAATTGTAGTATGCGGCTGTTCCTTCGTTCCTGGTATGGTTTTCTGGAAGTACGTGTCACCACCTCTTGTAATTGCGTCGGAGTCGCTGAATGCAGTAAGAAATGGCTTCTGCCAATTTTGCAATACCTCCCACGCCTTGCGGTTAAGTTCTGATGCAGGGTCATCTGGTCTTACTGGCACAATTGCGGGGAACTGACGCGCACCCGCCATATAGCTATCATCAGGAAATGGTGCATTGTAGGCCGCGATAACCTCCGGTGTAAGCTTAGTAACACAGCCACCCTTGACAATGCCACCGGGATTAAAACGTGGCGTCTCTTGTGAGTAGCGTTGCCAGTTCAGGAATGCTTCTCCAGGGGGAATATCACCCGTTGGGAGAAATGTGTTCGCGGCAACAATGCGTGCGAAGCGATCTTCGTTTTCTGCCGCAAGACGCAAACCAATCAAACCACCCCAGTCCTGGCATACAAGAGTAATACGTTGCAGGTTGAGAGACTCAATTACGGCAAGCATCCAGTCAACGTGCTTTTGATAGGTGTAGTCACTACGTTGCGTGGGCTTATCAGAGCGACCAAAGCCCACGAGGTCGGGGGCAAGTGCGCGATATCCTGCGGCAGTAAAAATAGGAATCATTTTGCGATACAAATAGGACCATGATGGTTCGCCGTGTAACATCAAAATAGGGTCTGCGTTCCGTGGACCTTCATCGATATAGTGAATGCGTAAATTGTCGGTCTCGACGTAGTGGGGCGCGAAAGGGTAATTTGGCAGGTTAGCAAAACGCTCATCAGGTGTGCGTAAAATTTCCATTGCAGTGTCTCCTGTCGTTGAGTACGGTACGGAACTCAAACTGATTAGTTTGCTGTGTATTGTATCATTTACAGGTCGGCTGCACCGCTGTAATATTGCTATTGTAGTTTATCACTTGCCAGTTTCCCCCATCATCTTGTTGCAGAGTAACGTGAAGCTGGTAAGGTTTTGACATTTTGGCTCTCGTAAGGGTGTATACATAATCCAATCCATTGCCTTGTGCAGTTGTATTGTTGTTCATTCTGCTATCTCCTGCTACCACGCCATAACAACTATCCTCTTGTTGTGCTTGTTGTGTGAATGTGTTCTTTGGGGTCTGATTTGTAATTGAGGGTCCCAGATCACTGTACGCACGATCATAGGCATGATGTGCGATAGCCGTAACAAAATCATCTGCTTTTGCCGCCGCCGCAGGTACTCCATTCGTTGCAGTAGGTGCTGTATTGCGCGGTGTGAAATAGTGATAGGCGGCAAATCCTGCACCACAGAGTCCCAATCCAAGCAAAATTATAGTAGTCAACAGTATAATCACACCACGTCGTATGACACGACCAGTTTTTTGTATCACCGATTTGGCTGTAGGCGGAACCATCGTTGTAGATGGAAACGATGTAGTAGAAGGAACTGTCTGCTCAGTAGGTGGCGGAGTGGCAGTTCTAGCAGAAGCATTCATCACTGGGGATGGAGTCACCGATGGTCCGGATGCTGCTAGTGATGGTCCGGGCGCAGAAATAAACACTGATGGTGCTTGATAGGCTAGTTCCAGAGCCTGAGCAAAATCTTGTACGCGTGGAAAACGTTGATGATAGTCTTTGGAAAGTGCTCGACGCACAACCTGCTCTACAGCTGGAGGAACATGCACCTCATGCTCTGCAAAAGGTGCAGGTGGAGTAGAAAGATGTTGCGTGACAAGTTCGACGTACGAGCCACGAAAAAGTTTCGCACCACAGAACCATTCGTAGACAATGGCGGCAAGTGCGTATTGATCGCTTGCAGGACGCGCCTTCCCCTGAATTTGTTCTGGAGCCATATAGGACATCGTGCCGACCACCACGTCCTCAGTTCGTTGGCTGTTTGAGCTTTGGGAAGCCAACGCGATACCAAAATCGCTAATAAGTACCTCGTTGCTATGACCAAGCAACATATTCCCCGGTTTCACATCGCGATGAATGATCTTTTGATCGTGAGCATATTGCAAAGCCGAGGCGATCTGTTTGACATAGGACACAATGGTCGCCGACGGAAGGCGCGTAGCTTTGGGGTGTCTTTCACGTAGTGAACCATTGGGTGCGTAGTCCATTATAAGAAAAGGTTTATTGTCTTCAACATTGAAATCAAGCACGCGTACAATATGCGGATGTATTAGATGGGCGATCATGAGTGACTCATTGCGGAACGCCTCAACACCCTCGCTATCCAGTTGCGTATGGAGTAGTTTAATAGCCGCTTGTGTGTTGAGATACACATGTGTTCCTAGATATACGTCCGCGAAGCCACCATGTCCCAGCAGACGGTCCAGACGATAATTTCCAACTTGTTGTCCTACATTATTGATGCTCTCAGCCATCTTCAGACTACTTTCCAGACTGGAATAGGGTTTGATTCATCAGACCCATACAAAATTTTGTTGTAGAAAAACTATAAAAAACTCATCAATATCATAAGCTACTGCACAGATTTATTAATATGTTCCCTATATAGTAAACGTTACATAAAAAATATCGCTTCAAGTTCGCTGTGGCCCTTTTGTAACGGAACTAAAAAGGAATGATTTAGAGGCTTATAACGTCATTACTTTTATAGAAAAATGTGTTACACTTGTGTCAAGAAAGGAGTAACTGCCGATTTCCCCACAAACATAGTAGACCTTCCATCTTCGTACCTTGTAGCAAGTTTTTATTGAAAAAACCTGTGTTATGTCATACCTAAAGGAGCTATTTCATGTCGCTTACAAACGAATCCACAAACGCAGATCAGCTTCTTACACGTTTCGGATATAAGTCGGAGTACCGACGCGAGATCAAACGCTTCGCCTCTTTCGCAATTGGATTTAGCTTTATTTCAATAACCACTGGAATTTTCACCACCTATGGTTCAGTTTTGAACTGGGGAGGTCCACTAGGTATCTGGACATGGCCCTTTGTTGCAGTAGGGCAGCTCTTTGTCGCGCTCATCTTCGCGGCATTAGCATCGCGTATACCACTCGCGGGCTACTCCTATCAATGGGCCTCACGCCTGACAAATCCTAAGCTTGGCTGGCTTATTGGTTGGGTGTCATTCATGTTTCTCATTGTCGTCACAGTTTCGGTTGACTATGCGATTGCTCAAACCATTCTACCTAGTCTCTTTAACTATACGGAGACGCCCCTCAACGCATGGATTATTACAGCACTCATCGTCCTGATTCAGACGCTCTTGATTCTCTTCTCTACGGTCTGGTCAACACGCATCAATAATGCGGCTGTGGGAACAGAGGTGGTAGGCATTCTTGGCTTGACCCTACTTCTTATCATTGTTGGAGCCGTACGCGGTTTACTACATCCAGAACATTTATTTAGTATGGGCGCGGTTCCAGCAAACGGGTATTTCAACCTGGGGAGTTGGAATGTGACAGGACCATTTATGCTGTCTTTCTTGCTCGGCTCCTATACTATCGTTGGCTTTGAGGCCGCCGCGAATTTGTCCGAAGAGACAGAGAACGCACACAAAGTTGTGCCTTTCGCGATGTGGTCTGCTGTGGTATTGAGTGGTATAGTCGGCTTCGTGTTCCTCATTGCACTTAATCTGGCATCTGGTGATCTCAAAGCGCTAGCAGCTTCATCCACGCCTGTTGCTGATATCGTACGTGACACCCTTGGTTCTGTGATTGGCAGCATCTTCTTGGTGCTAGTCACGTTCTCGATTTTTGCCTGTGGGTTGGTCATCTTTATTACGGCGACACGACTCACCTGGGCAATGTCGCGTGACCAACGTTTCCCCGGTCATGCATTGTTCAGCCGTGTCAACGAGCGTACAGGAACACCTGCCGCTGCGACACTTCTGCTGGGTGTCTTGATCGAAGCGGTGCTCGCCATCTTTGCTACTCAGACCAATACACTCACCAATCTGTTTAGTGCATCAAGCTTGCTGCCTACTATCATTTACCTCGCAACGGTTATTCTCTACGTCTCCACGCGCAAGAAATTACCGAGCACGCGTGGCTTCAAACTTGGAGTGTTTGAGTGGCCGATTGTTATACTCGCGCTGGTGTGGTTACTCTTTGAACTTGCCATCTTCCGCGATGCACAGTTCGTGACGCCCTGGCTGTACTCTGGCATTATGTTCGCACTGGGAGTGATATACTTCGTGTGGATGCTTGTCACACGACCGCACGTGTTGGAGACACTTCCAGAGGCTGGAACACTCGAACCAGAAGTAGTATCATAATATACATTCATTAAACTGTAGGGGCTCATGAATGATGCCCCTACAGTTTGTCACAACTACAGGTATTTCTCGAACCATCGTAAAATGCGCTCTTCTATGTCGAAGGCATGAGCATATTCTGAAATACCATGTCCCTCGCGCGGATAGACGACAAATTCAACAGGGATACCACGTTCTTGCAGTGCACGTTGGAAGGCGTAGCCTCCACTCACAGGAACAGCATTATCTTGCTCACCATGCAGAATAAGCGTAGGTGTCACAATATGATTTGCATAAGTAATGGGCGACCACTTACGATAAACCTCCGGATTGTCCAGTGGGTCAGCTTTCAAGAAGCGAATATCCCAATCGGAGAGGTTCGAGAGGGCGTGGAAATCGTGCCAATCAGCCCAGCCGGCACCCATAACCGCTGCTTTGAAACGTGACGTCTGACTAACTGCCCATGCGGTCATAAAGCCACCATAGCTCCAACCAACAATAGCCATACGATTGCCATCGACGAGACCACGCTCGATCAGGTAGTCAACACCATGCATCACATCCTGAAAGTCTTTACCACCCATATCACCAACGACCGCATTCGCAAAGGTTGTACCACGTCCCCAACTACCGCGAATATTAGGACGCAACACAGCGTAGCCAGCAGAGGCAAGTATCTGTGTCCAGAATAAACCGAAATCATCGACCCATGCCCAGGATGGTCCCCCATGCACGTTCACAACAAGCGGTGGTGGGCCCTCCGTTTTACGCACGCTCGGATGTGTAAAAAGAGCATCAATCTGCCAACCATCCACACTTTCGTAACGGATACGTTCCGTTTTGCCTAGCACGAAGGTCTCTTCAACAATTGGATTGAGCCGCGAGAGACGATGCCAGGTGATATGCTGCTCCTTGATTTCTCCAAACCAGATATCGTACATCTCATGCGCTGTACTATGAATTGTGGCGATAAAGTGTGCGTTAGTTGAAAGGGAGAGCTGCGTTCTCGCCATTACAAAATCGTCGTCAAGCACTGTTACAACACCATCTTCACTCAGAGTTGCAATCAAGTGTGTAACACCGCTGTAGGCAGCAAACAACAAGCTTTTATTATCTGGAAGCCAGGCACACCATGCCGGACTACACTCAAGAGTAGGAGTTAGATTGCGCGGTTCATTTAGTCCCCCTTCACTAACGGTAAGGGTAAATATATCACCGCCCCCATGCCCTCGATCACTCCAATCGCCAGAGATATAGGCAATGTTTGTACCATCAGAAGACCATACGAGCGAACTTGCTTGCATTGTAAGATGCGTCATTTGACGTACCGCTCCACCGCCAGCCGCAACAAGGCCAATCTGTCCAGCATACCAGCCATTCTCATCCGGTTTTATCGAGTAGTAAAGGGCAAATTGCTTGCTGTCCGGCGACCACGCATATTCCCACACAGTAAGGCCATCAGGAGTTACAGGGACAGGCCGATCACTGTCCACATGAATTGTCCATAAACGTTGATGACGTCCTGAAGAAACTACTATAGGATCGCTTTTAGGTTCCTCACCTTCATAAGAAAGGAACGCAATAAAATTTCCATTGGGCGACCATAATGGTTCGCTAACACCATTAGGCATTGCACATACCTGCCGCACCTGATTTCCCTCGGCAGACATAACATGAAGTTGTTGTTTTGCCTTTTCGCCCTCGCCCACAACTGAAGTGTATACGATGCTTTTACTATCAGGAGACCAGCGTGGAAGGCTCGATGATTTGGGACCCTTCAGCAAGGGTTTTGGTTCGCCAATACCAGTATCAGCAATTAAGGTGTCAACGACCCAAATGCGACCCTGTCGTTTGGCCTCGTCACTCAGACGTTCCCATACAGTAAAGGCTACCTGCTTGCCATCAGGAGAAAGGGCAGCGTCGCCAGGCATACGCTGACGTAGAGTTGTTCCTGGGAGCATAGGTGCAAGCGTTGAGTTTGCCGTTGAAGATATCGTCGCGCTCCTTGCTGGCATTGAGATAATCTTTGAGTCGTTCATAATGTAGATACTCCTATCCTTCTTACTAACGCGTTAGTTGATAGTCTAACGCGTTAGTTGATAGTATATCAAACAACACGTTCTTATGGGATAGGAAAGATTGTGAACTATATCACTTTTCCAGCGAGTATTTAACAAGGCAGGGGCAAAGTAGCCATGACAGGGGCAAGCCCATTTATTCCAATTAATTTGTGAAGTGGCTCTGCAAGGCATTTTAGCAATTATTTGGTCTCCACGGGCTTGTGCTCATTATGCTCTCACGTCGTTGAGCAGGCTAACCAATAGTTATACTTAGTTCTCATAGAACAGAGCTTTATCGTCTACCTGCTCAACTTTCCGTTTATACCTTTACGATTGAAATTTTCTTTAGCGGTACGCAACTGTTTTATTACGTTCGCGCGGCAGTTGATACCACACGTCGTCACAAACCGACCGCATCTCGTCGTCGAGCTTGAAATCTACGGCTGGTAGCGTCTGCTCGAGATGCTCAGGCTTGCTTGCACCAACTATTGCAGAAGTTATAGCAGGTTGCTCTAGCACCCATGCAACAGCGAGTTGAGCAATTGAGATGTTTCTTTCACTACAGAATTTCTTGAGCGTGTCAACGGCCTGCATCTGTGGCTCTTTCCAATATCGTTCCTGGTAGAGCCTCCCAGCATTGTGTAAAGTAAAACGTGTTCCTTCATCAGGTTTTTGTCCCGCTTGATAACGACCTGTCAAGAGTCCTCCTGCAAGTGGATTGTAGGAGATCACGCCAAGTCCCTGATCGAGCACAAGTGGGAGAAGTTCGCCCTCAATGTGACGAAACAGAATGTTGTAGCGTGGTTGCACACAATCGAAACGTGCCAGTCCTAAGTGATCACTTATCCACAACGCTTTACATAATTCCCACGCAGGATAATTGGAGCAACCAATGTAACGAACTTTACCGCTACGTACAAGATCGTCGAGGGCATGCAGCGTCTCGTCTATTGGCGTCTCCGGGTCGGGCGCATGAATTTGGTACAGGTCAATATAGTCGGTATTTAGACGGCGCAAGCTCGCCTCGGCAGCCGCCATTATGTGTTTTCGTGATGCACCCTGATTATTTGGGTTAGGTCCCATCTGCATACGGCACTTTGTCGCGAGTACGATCTGCTCACGTCGTTCCGCACTAGCATTGAGCCAATGTCCGACATATTCTTCGGTCCGTCCGAGCATATCAGGTTTCGCACCGAGTGGGTAAGCATCGGCTGTATCGAAAAAGGTTACACCTGACGCAAAGGCTTTATCCATAATCGCATGCGATGTTGGCTCATCACACTGATTACCAAAGGTCATCGTGCCAAGACATATTTCCGAAACCTTGAGGCCGGTACGCCCCATACGTTTAATCTTCACAAAAAGAAATCCTTTCATTCAACCAATCGAGTAGCCTATATGGGATAGCATATCATAAATTATGAAACCTCTTATGCATCTCGTTCGTGAACACTATAGATACTTCGTTGGTCAGTAGGCATATTTCGCTCTACACAATGGTAAGATGAATATGGTATGCAACTCATAAATCTATTCTTTAAAAAGCACGAGTAAAAGATGGAGGAAGAAATGGCAAGATTTAATATTCTGGGACGCTCAAAAGCTGACCAGACTCAGGAAGCGGCACAGTCAACAGCTGATAACGCCAAGGCGACCGTTCAGTCTGCGAAAGATACTGCATTGCTGGCACTTGAGAATCTCAAAGGCACAGCACAGGACAAACTCGGAAACCTCAAAGGCACAGCACAGGACAAACTCGGAAACCTCAAAGGCACAGCACAGGACAAACTCGGAAACCTCAAAGGCACAGCACAGGACAAACTCGGAAACCTTAAAGGTTCAGCACAATCGACGTATACAGGCACAAAGAATATTACTCCTAGTCTTTCCAACATTCAAAATAGCGTTCAGGATAAAGTTGGCAAAGTGCAGGATGCAGCGACAACTGGTACTACTGCCACAAAAGGCTTTTTCAAGCTAAACGTGAAGAATACAAACAAAAGCTTGAAAAAGACACAGAGCCAGTTAAGTGACCTTCAAGATACCGTACAGGACAAATTCGGCGGTGTGCAGGATGTTGTGCAAAGCACTGTCAAGGTTGGCCTCGCCAAGGCTCAGGGCGTAATCAGCGACACCGTGGATACGGCTCAAGATGTGTTTGAGAAGAACTCGAAAGTCGCGCAGAAAAATTTGAAAGAGGCGCAGGAGCAACTCAAAAAGACTCAGAAAGCCGCGCAGTCAAACATTCTTTCTGGCCTCTCAACCGCACAGGACACCGTTAGCAATACCTCAAAGAAGGCTCGTTTCTTTCAACGCAAATCAACGGCGCAGGATACCATTGATAAAGCTTCAAAGAAGGCTCGTTCCGTGCTGTCAGATACCAAGTCTAACGCTCAGGACAAACTCGAAAATGTACAAGAGGAACGCGAGCGAAAGGCACGTCGCAAGGTACGCTCAAAGGTCCTATTCCGCTCTGGGTTAGTTGCCGGAGTTGTTATCGCACTACTATACACTCCAACTCCTGGTACACAGGTGCGTCAGCAATTGCAGCAACAATTTCAGAAGTACCGCACACAATTCGGCCTATAAACGAAAGACGAAATAAAAGTAGGGCAGAGGTAAACAAAGCTTCTGCCCTACTTTTATTTTGTATCTATTTCTTCATCCTTTAAGCAAGTATCCCTTGTGCCAGGGGTGATTCGTCGTAGTGTGCGAGTAAATCGGCTGTATCAGCGTATACAGCAATAGCTTGTGCAAGGTCTTCATTATTCCATCCACCGGAGCGAAAGGCAATAGCTTTAATGCCAACTTTCGCCGCCGCTTCAATATCGTAGGGTGTATCACCCACCATAATCATCTCATCAGGGGCAAAGCCTGACTGTTTTAGTACAACCTCCATAATTTCAGGATCAGGCTTTGATTGTTTTACATCCTTCGAGGATGTTTGCTTCTCCATCAAGTCTTGCACCTGTGGACCGACAATTTTAAGTGTTTGCTCCAGTTCATCAGGGTCCGCAGAGGTTGCGATGATAAGTTTAAGGCCTCGATCATGCATCTGTTGTATCAAATCTCTCGCGCCTGGAAATGATTTTATCGTGGAAAGATAGCGCGTTTTGAGAATTTCTTTACGACGTTGACTGATCTTTTTCCCCTCATCGCTTTCTTTCTCAATACCAAGTACCTCTGGTAATACCTTGTCGGCGCCCATGCCAATCAGTGGTCGTACCTTCTCAAATGGAACCTGATAGCCTTGATCTGCCATCGCGTCAATCCATGCCTGTGCGTGTGCATCATTGCTATTCACAAGAGTACCATCAACATCGAGAATGACTGCCTGTATCTTCTTAGTGTGTATCGCCATTGTATCCTCTTTAGCTTTGTATAGTGTAGGAAGGACCAATGGAGTGCGTCCTATGTGACTTTAGTAGTCAACAAGTACACAATACATCGATCCCTACAGATTATTCAGTCCTAGTTATGCGGAAACCGCTGCTCTTTGGGTGCTTAATGTCTTACGTAACAATACTTTTGCACGATGAAAGTATGTTTTCGCGGTGGCTTCTGGCATGCTCAACGTCCTGCCAATTTCTGAAAAACTCAATTGTGCGAGGTAACGCAAGGTCACAACATCGCGAAATTTGGGAGGCAGCGATTGAATGGCATCTTGTAGAACCTGTTGCAGGTCGTGCCGTTCCATAATTTCTTCCGGCAACGGGCCTGGATCAGCCATGTCACTTAAGAACGTGACTTCGCCCTCGTTATTTTCGGTCTCTAATTGTGAAAAATGAATAGCATACCGCTTTCTTCGGCGCAGCTCATCCACACAACAATTGCGCGCAACCTGGAAAAGCCAGGGCTTGAACGGTTCTGTGGTGCCTAATTTTGGTAATGATGTGTAAAAGCGCATAAACACTTGTTGCAGCACGTCACACGCCTGATCGTAGTCACCCAGGAAACGGCATATGAAATTAAATAATGGAGTGCTATATCTATGGACTAATATCTCAAATGCATTCTGATCTCCAGCAAGTGCTTGTTGTGCCAGAATCATATCAGAGATGTCATAGGTTGTTGTTCGTCTTGTTTCACGAATTTGCACGAGTAGCCTCCTCGTTATTAATGATGGATGTACACATATGGGCGAAGGAGTAGTTTTTATTTGTCTGCTATTAGCCTATCGTTTTTCTTGTGGAATTACAATGACTTTTTCTTTAGATAATCCCTTCTGTGAACATTTATAATCAAAAATTAAAGAGAATGTCTAAAAGATTAGATATTTCTTATATATGTAAAGAACGGGTTATAGTTCAGTATAATTTAACTATCCTGAAGCATAACCCGTTCTTATGAGCAAAAATTTAAGCGTGTTCGAGACGGCGCAGTTCAATCTTCCCGTTGCGGATACGAACCGCGAAAGTCGGTTGCGCATAAATGGCGGGACTATTGGCAACACTACCATCACAGAGACGGAAGCCGGAATTGTGCCAGGGGCAGTACACAATACCGTTTTCGAGTCGTCCTTCGTCTAGCGGTCCAGCAAGGTGTGAGCAGGTAGCAGCCATTGCGTAGATAGCTTTGCCATCTCTAACTACGACAGCTGGAATACCGACTACGTCAACGCGGGTCAGTTTTCCGGGTTCCAAAGCAGCCTCGTCCATAACCGCGACAAAATCATCGGACCCCCCTTCCCACGCAACATGGTTCACACCGATGCCACTCGAGTACGACAATTCACCACCGAGATAGGCCGAGTAGAGGGACAGGGCATAAGCACTGCTTGCCAGCGTGATAGCAGTACGTCGTTGGCCGGTAAGTCGTAAGATGGCTGAGACTACATCGAGAGACAAAATGCCAGTATTCAATAAGGCATGTAACATACCCATACGCTGCTCTGCACCGTCGGTATCAACCCAGTTGCTTAAGCCAGTAACGGCTGAAGCAGCGGCACCAGCAATGCCTAGCCACAGGGTTAAGTCCGCGCCTCGTGCAATTCCATCATCTTCGTCTGCAAGCCATACAATATCGAGTAGCGTACTTGCACTCCATGATCCGAGTGGAATGGTAACAAACACTGGATGTACAGCATGGCCAAGCCAGACCCCATTGAGAATATCTTTAATTTTGTAGCTAACTTGTCCTGGTTGCCCGAAAACTTTATGTACCAAGCCTCGCAGAGGACTCGAAATTTTGTCAAGCCAGGGCATATGAGCAAGTAACTCGCCATTCAGGTGGCGTATGGTTGGACTGAGAGGTGGTGTCTCCATCCAACTTCTATCAGGGCTTGTTGTTGCTTTAGAAGCCATATCTGTTTTCCTTTGCTATTTTTCAACATTTCGCCAACAATAGTCACGCGGCGGATTCATGCCAATTACTGAAAAAGGAACGTCTGCTTTCTGTTTGTTAAGTACGTAGTGCAAAACCGCTTTATTGTGTGCATAGAAGAGACGCGCACAATTTAAAGCACTTTGCAACGAACGGAAATGTACACTCATCTCCTGCTGAATTGATAAGGAGACATAGTGAAAGCCATGTGCCTCCAGCCACTCACGATCCTCGACACGCGGCCAGATTAAGATGATTTTTCCACCTGGTTTCGTTACACGTTGCAGTTCCACTAGCCCTTGCTCTCCACCTTGTTCCGGTAAAGTAGTGAAAGCAGAACAGGAAAGTGCAACATCAACTCTGTTATCAGGCAGTGGAATAGCATCAAATCGTCCTTCACCCGGAATGATACGTTGCGTTGGGCTTTTCCGCTTGAGAATGCGTAAAAGTCCTGGTGAAGGTTCGACTGCATATACAAGGTTGGCACCATGACGCAGACACTCAAAGGTTGCTCGTCCACTCCCAGCCCCTACATCAAGGACGACTTTATCACGCAATACAGGTGCTAGTTGTTGGAAAATACCTGGGTGAAGCCACTCCCCCTCAGTCAGCTCCTCATAAAGGCCAGGTGTTTTCCAATATGTAAGCTCCCAGAAAAGACTGTCGAGAACATGTTTACGCGCCATTGTAACCTGATCTTCGTCAAGGAGGCGGTGCAACTCACGCCTAAAGACAGAGCGTTGGTTAAAAGGAACACACTTTTTGATGCGTTTTACTAATAACCGCGGTGCGCCGTGAAGACTCTGTGCCAGTTGCTCAATTGTCACATTAAAGCCGCCGTGCGCGACAATTCTTTGTAATGAATTATCGTCAAAAACGAGCAGGTCTTCCATATGGAAAGGATTGTCAAACAAAGGTTCAGGTTGCGTGGAAGCCTCACTAGTCACCATAGTGGTATCCTTCTTCATAACTTGCATGGTCGTACATGTACATTCACGCATGGAATAAGGAAAAGGTTTCGCACCTCTAACAAAAGGAGAAAAATGTCTAAAAGTTCATTACGTTCTACTTCTCATATTCTACCTATGATGACAATATTTGATAATAAGATAAATTCACCATGAGCTATGTCTAGAATCTGTTGTAAATCTGATTAGTACAGCGGTGAGAAGAAGACGAATGTATGCTCCTTTAGACGTGACTTGTACTACACTTCTATAGCATCTCTTGTTCGATAGTAGTGGTCTTTGTCCAGCAAGCATCTCTCATAAAATTTTGTCTTATAAGACTTATAAGACTCCCATGAAAAAGGATGAAGGAAAGAACGAGCAGGAGAAGGAGGTGTATAGGGCAAAAAAGGTATAAAAGAGAAACCAATACCGTTAAGTCGTTATTGGATGAGCTTATGCTGTTAGGTTAGGAGGAAAGACAACGGGATGCCAAGCATAGGTCAAAATCTCCCATACGTGCTTCGCCGATGTCGGCGAGCGACAGACAGTGGTGCTTGTGAGGCATCCGGATCATACTGTTGGACAGGCTCATGGCACTAGTGTCAAACCGATCTCTGGCATTATCTTTCCTCGAGAGAAGTGTACCACTTTTTCATGGGCAGTGGTGCGCCCGAGGCGCATGAATTACTGTGTAGAAGCTAAAAAAAACGGTAAACAACAACAGCTATTTTCTCTTCCTTATCTACCACTTTATAATGATTAGAATATTAGAATGGTTTTTTTAGGAAATTAGTGTATCCTTAGTCTTTTCGGAAATGACTTGTAATTCAACAGGTTATGCTCTATTCTGTGTATAAGGACGGTCCTATGATCGTTTTATGGAATTCATATTAATCAGATGTAATTTTTACTAGTACAGTAAGGAGTACGAACATGAATATCGTTCAGGCAGTCATAACCTCATTCGCTGCCGCCCTGGCACTCCTCTTCACGTTTATACCGAAGTTGCTCGGTTTTCTCGTCATCCTTCTTGTGGGATACATTGTTGCAACAGCAATTTCTAAAGCTGTCACATTCCTATTACGCAAAATAGGCTTTGATCGCTTCTCCACAAGAATTGGTTTAAACCGCCTGGAGTCACAGATGGGCGTGAAAATGGATGCAGCAGGCATCTTGGGACGCATCGTCTACTGGTTTATCTTCTTGATATTCCTGGTTCCGGCCGTGAATGCATTAGGACTTACCGCAGTCAGTGCTTTGTTAAGTCAAGTTGTTGCCTATATTCCAAACGTGTTTGTCGCAATCCTCATTCTTTTCCTGGGCACACTTGCTGCAACATTTGTTGCAGACATTGTACGCGGAGCAACTTCTAGCGCACATATTGGTAGTCCAAGTGTGTTCGCGAACATTGCACGTTATGCCATTCTTGGCTTTGTCGCAATTGTTGCGCTTGAGCAGCTAAATATTGGTAGTGCCCTCCTGAACATTCTGTTCACGGCTATCCTGAGCGCAGCCGCTCTGGCCTTTGGCCTGGCATTCGGTCTCGGTGGACGTGATAGTGCCAAGCGTCTTCTTGAGCGCGGCGAGTCATCGCTTGGACAGGCTTCTTCACAGATAAGTGCTCAACAGAACGCTCAACAAAGCATCAATCAGGCACGTACTGTTGCCGATATGCAGGGTAACCGTCAGTACACACAGCAACAGCCCTATCAACAAACAGCACCGCAGCAGTACCCAACACAGCAGTATCCACAACAGTAGTTACTGCTAGTAACCAGTAGCAAAAAGCGTTGTGATCTATAGTGGTGATACTACCATAGATCACAACGCTTTTTGCTACTTGATAGTTTTACGGCCAACTTGTCTCTGTCAAAGGTGTGATCAAGACCTCTTGCATCACAGACTCTTGTGGAACTTGCGCGGCGAACACAATGACGTCGGCGACATTGGCCGGACTCTGTAAGTTCTTTTCTTCGGGCATCGGGATACCTTGCTCATGGAAGCGATCAAAAAAATGCGTCTGCATGCCACCTGGAATAATTGTTGTCACACGAATACCATGCTCTCGTCCCTCAACTCCAAAGCCACGGCCAAAGGCTACCAAACCAGCTTTCGAGGCATGATATGCCGATGCATTTCCCCACATGCGTAGCGCGGCAGTTGACGCAACATTGATAATATGACCCGTGTGTTGCTGATGCATCAGAGGCAGGGCTGCCTTTGTGAAGAGGAAGGGACCACGCAGGTTAACACCAATGACACGATCCCACTGTTCAACTGTCATTTCTTCAACTGAAAGTGTGTAGTCAATAGCGGCACAGTTCACAATGATGTCCAAGCGTCCTAGTTGCTCTCCGACAGCCTTTACCGTTGCGAACACAGCGTTAGCATCACTTACATCACAGCGAAGTGCGATACTACGAACATCTTGCGCCTCAATGCTCTTGCTTACCCGCTCAACCTCGGTCTGATTGACATCAATACAGGCAACACTGCTACCCGCATTGGCAAACGCACGTGCAGTAGCCTCCCCTAAACCACTTCCTGCCCCTGTAATTAAAACCACTTTCCCTTTAAGTGTATGTTCACTCATGATATTTTCTTTCCTCTATAAAGATAATTTAGAGTTGATTTTGATTATACTCCTATGTCAGAAGTAGCTTTCATTCCATATTCTACTAGCAGGTCTCCAAACAATTCAGTAGCATTTCTCATACGGTTTACTACTTCTGTTGGGAGACCAAGATGGTAGGTACCGCTGGGTAGAATACCACATCCTCCGTACTTGTGTATGAGCAGAAACTGTACGACAACCTCTTCACCTGCATGTTCAGGCGGTAAACGCTGCCACCAGGAGAAGCCACCTACACGTAACAGCTTTGCCCGATCATACAGAACGTTTGCTCCACCAACCCAAGCAATTTTGTAACGTACAGGACGACCCTCTTCGACAAGTCGCTTTTCCAGATGAAGCGGATTTGCAGCGTTGTTGATACGATGACGCTCCCATGGTACAGTATCTACATCAAATGGTTCGGGTGTGATAGGACCCTTCCATAGCTCGATATGTTGTTGATGTGGACGTACATCATCAAGATACTGTAACCCTGTAGCGGGACAGCCGACAAAGCCGCAGTACTCCTCTTGCAAGACGCTAAGCATCCGTTGCATGACATGAGGCTCTAACAACACATCGTCGTCAAGATAGTGAACGTAAGGTGCTCGACTTTGCTCAAGCAAGAACTGACGTTGTTCCGCTAACCCACGTCTGGGCAGATGATGGTGCAACGTCACTCGATGCCCATGCCAGCGCAAGGCGCGAACGACGGTCTGTATCTCGATACTATCAAGATACGTTTCACCCTCCTCTGTTTGATCGGAGATGATGATGTTAAAATCGGTGAACGTCTGGCCAAGTAAACTCGTTAGCACCATCGCGAGACCAGTTTTACGCCGACAAGTTGGGATAAGCACATCAACAATTGCCACAGGACTACTCTCCTCCTCGAACAGGTTGACTATTCAATGCTCCAAGTGTTGGATGTTGTACAGACAGCGTCGCTTGCTTATGTGAAGCTAATACAGATTCATAGAGCACACTGGTTCGTTTCGCAACAGTTTCCCAGGTGAACTCACGCTCGACACGTAAACGGGCAGCGTGTCCCATCGCTATGCATCGTTCAGGTTGCATCAAAAGCTCATAAAGACGTGCTGCCAACATTTCTGGGTCACGCGGTGGTACCAGAAATCCTGTCTCACCATCTGCAATGGTATAAGTGATTCCTCCGACAGCAGAGCCGATTACAGGTCGTCCACACGCCATACCCTCTAACGGCGTCAAGCCAAACGGTTCATACCAGGGGGTGGTCACTGCAACATTGCCTGCACTATAGTAGTCACGCAGAACGTCTTGTTGCCGCTTGCCCACAAAGGAAACATGTTTCGCGATACCTAACTCTGACACAAGTTGCTGCAACTCCCCTATTTCAGGTGTAGCTATTGGGTCTGGTTCTGTTGTTTCACCACCAACGAGTAACAAGTGTATAGATGAAGGGAGTGAGGAGGATGGGGGAGTAGACGTGGCTGTATGATTTTTGCACTTCTGTAAAAGCTCTGCCACACCATACACAACATTGCGTACGTCCTTACGCAATAACATGCGACCCACATAGACAACAACGAAGGCATCCTGCGCTAGCCCAATGCGTTGCCGTGCCTCAGTTCTTGATACAGGACGAAACACCTCTGTATTGACCGCGGAGGGGATGATAGCAATTTTACATGGGTCCGCACCGTAATCGTCGATAAGTTCTGACCACTCGCTCGGACATTGCGCAATCACACGCTCTACTGACTGGATAATCTGCGACTCGACCGTTACTCGCTCTTGCGGGCTCGTGTCAATACTACCCTGATGTTTGCGTTTTGTCTTACCCATAGCATGAAAAATTTGTACGGCAGGAATGTTCAAGCGGTTCTGTAACTCTGTAGCAACCCAACCGGACATCCAGAAGTTACCGTGAATAAGATCATACCGTGTCTCGTTACGCTCCACGAAATCGAGTAATGCATCTCGGAATGTTGGCATAAACGGCCACAATTCATCTTTCAAGAGGAAGTTTGTAGGACCTGCTATCAGGTTAATGACACGTACATTAGGTGCCCATGCTATAACTTCTGGCACGTCAGGCATATCACTACGTGTGAATATATCAACCAGGTAACCCAGCTTCGCGAGATTGCGACTCACTTCATCGACATATACATTTTGTCCACCTGCATCTTCTCCTCCTAAAAGGGCGGCAGGGCTAGCATGTTCGCTCAAAAATGCTATACGTGTTAATTTTTCCATACGTTTTTCCTTTTTTATTATCGCAAGAATGCTTTTAATCCTTTAATAAAGGTATCGTCATTAAAGCACCTGTGCGAAAGCCGCGTTCCAGTCGCGCTTAAAGCGATCTAGCCCAAAGCGGTCACGTGCAACTGCTTGCGCATAGTTTCCCATTGCTCTTGCCTCTTGTGGATGAGTGAGCAGGTAGCGCATATGAGTAATGAGCGCTTCGGGATCACAGGAAATATAGCCACTCTTGCCATGCTCAATTACCGTTGGCAGTTCAGTGGTTGCCAGTGCCACAACGGGCATACCTATCGTCATCGCCTCAATCACAGCTAATGGAAGACTGGTATAGCGGATAGGGCTAAACAGAAAACGATAGTCGGCAAGACGTTGATGGAGGTCCCGATAGGGAATATCGCCTAATCCGCCGAGTGCCTCGGTTTGCATACCTACAGTGTCAAGTGGCAAGGCGGCTTGCGCTTGTAAAAAGAGATCATAGCCGGTGATACGTGGTCGCTTCTGCATGCCATTAATGACAGTCACCCCACGCTCCAGTGTACCACGGTAGGTTGCTGTCGGGTCAATAGCGACACTATGCTCAATCACAGTGGTCGGTGTCCGTCCGTTGTTCCACATCAAACGGTTATAGTGAGTCACATGCACCAGTAACACCTCTGGGTCCTCGATAGGATGCTGCGTGTCTGTCGCGTGAGGCTTCGGCGTATTATGCTCCAAATAAATTTTCGGCAAGGCCCGCTGCTGTGGACTGAGTATTTCATAGGCATCTTCAAAATAGTTTTTCGGCGTCTGATAGATAATCAGGTCAAGATCAAGATTGTGTACCTCTTCGGCAGGGACCTCACGCATATAGTCTGGTAGATCGAAGGTGGGACCACGTCCACCGTAGCCTTCTGGCCGATTCGGCTTCGTAGGCAGGTACCAATCGTGGTCGAGCCGTGCCAGGGTATTGAGATAGCTCCCGTGAATGTGCCACATAAGAATTTTCAGACGTTGCATAGATATATTCCTTCTGTAGGGACCGTGTTGTCACGCCCGTGTCGCCCTCAACCTATAAGAGGACATGACACCTTACATTACTACATTATTATTTTGTCGAACGACGGTATCTGTAGCAACCTCGATAACAGCATCGGGCGGGAGCCAACGTAGACAACGATGATCTATGGGACACTCCCAGTAGCCACAAGGACTGCACACAACAGGATGGCGTACAATCGGATGTTGCTGTACATCAAGCGGTGCCCATCTCCTTACATCTGCAGGACCAAAGATGGTTACACTAGGACAATCTACCGCACAAGCAATATGAGACGGCCCTGTATCATTGCTGACAAAGAGGTCAAGCCGACTCATTAACGCGGCGAGACCGCCCAGTGAAGTTTTTCCCGCGAGTGCGATAGCAGGGGTATGCATAGCAGCAACGACTGCTTGTACCGTCTGCTCTTCGCCGGGCCCTCCTGTCAATAGAACTTGAGCATTGAGGCGTTGCGCTAATGTATCGGCTACTGTAGCGAAGTAGGAAGCGGGCCAACGCCGAGCAGGTGGACGTGCTCCCGGATGTATCCCTATGACGCGCGTTTTTTTCTGTTGTAACAAGCCCAAGAGTCTGTCTGCCTCCCCGTAGTCGCTTGAGAAAAGAGGAAACACTAAACGCGTATCTGTATAGCAAGCGGATGTATCTTGCTCTTGTTTCAGCAACGCCACAAGCTTAAGATTGCGGTCTATTTCATGCTGATTGTTGGGATAAACAGCACCAAGTGCTAGGCCATCAAGCGTTTTCTCATAATAGCCCACGGTCATAGCAGCGCCAAGCGCAAGTACAAAGGGATTACTGCTGCGTCCATTTCCATGCATCTGTAAGGCAAGATCATAGTTATAAGCACGCTGCTCGGCAAGAAAACGTTCTATGCGCGGTGTATTAACAGGAACTTCGTTAATACCTGGATAGCCAACGAACTCAACGAAACGGTCGATATAGCACTTGAAACGCTGCACAAAAGAGGCGGCCCATGGTAAGCCAATCAGAGTAATTTCAGCAAGTGGGAAGCGATGACGTAACGCCCGAAATGCGGGTACTGCTACGAGAAGATCACCAAGTTGCAATGCGCGGAAGACAGCAATACGTTCCATCACAACCCTCCTTCTATACGCGCCTCTGATGTAGCACGTACAAGCAACGCCTCGGCCTCCGCAACGACCTCTTCAGGTGAGATATCAAGGCAAGGTAACCGTATTGGACACTCGAAGAGATAACAAGGATAGCATGGTGTTGGACGACGCAGGAGTCGCGCCGTAGCGGAACGTGGTCGCCATTGCTCCTCATAATCGGTCCCAGAGAAGAGTACAACTTCGGGTGTGCGTACAGCATCAGCTAGATGCATTGGCAAAGTATCATTGCAGATTACCAGGGCGGCTAGCTCAATTAAAGACGCATATTCGATAAGCGTTATTGCTTCCATAAGTACAGATACTTTAGGAGCATGCTGCTGAACCTCGTGGAGCAGGGGAGCTTCACGCTCAGTACCCGTCACCAGCACTTGCCAGCCATGTTGTAGTAACTGATACGCAATCACACCAAAGCGGTCAGCAGGATAGCGTCGCGCCTTCGCACTTGCTCCTGGGTGTAGCACAATGTATGGCTGTTCTGGCTGAATGCCAACATCCTTCAGCAAGGAAGAGATTGCGTTTCTTGCATTCTGTGAGAGCGCAACCTTTAACGTACGATCTCTAGCAACAAAGCCAAGCTGCTCTACAAGACGTAAGTTGCGCTCAACCTGGTGCATATCTGTTGGTGCTCCTTGCAACTGTGTAGAAAGAGTGCTTCCTCCAAATTCGTTCGACTCACCTGCCCGCAATGGAATACCTGCGAGATAACAGACATAGCCAGGAGTGTGAGGCGTCTGACTGAACGAGGTGAAGATGAGCGCGGCATCAAAGTTTCGTGCAGCAAGCAACGCGATAAGCTCTCGTTCATAAGCCGGATCGAAGGCCATACGACCTCCAACATCTTGCCAGATGGGACGCCACACGACGACATCATCAATCCACGGGAGCAGTGGGACAGCAGTTGCCCCCGCTGGACTTGCAAGAAGTGTTATCTGCGCATGTGGTGATGTCTCTTTGACGGCTCGCAGTGCTGGTCCCAGCATAATAACGTCACCAATGTTATCGAGTCGTACCGCCAGAATATTTCTAGCTGTTAACCACTCGTTCATGACGCTACCCTCCCTACGTTTTTTTGTAGGGACGAGAGTAATGCAACGGACGCATCGACAACCATTTGTGGAGAAACGAGACGTAGGCACTCATGCTGATAAGGACAAACACGGCTATAGCAGATGCGACACGATACGTCGTGGTACATCTGACGATGAGGTACATGCCAGGGTCCCCATTGTTGTGGCGGATTTGTCAGGGCAAAGAGGGCAACCACAGGTGTTTTGACCGCGGCTGAGATGTGCATTGGTCCTGTATTATTCGTAATAGTGAGATCAGCGGCTTGAATAAGCGCACAGAATGCTGGAAATGGAAGTGCGCCAGCCATTGCTAGTGTTGCGTGCCGATTTTCTGCTCGTACATGCTCAAGCACCGTGTCAACAAGTGTACGTTCGTCATTCGCACCCGTAACAATGACAAAGGCTTCCAGTTGCTCAATCAACAGGTCAATAATCTCTACATACATCTCCCATGGATAGGTACGTGCAGGCATGGTACAACCAGGATGGACAACAACAAGTGGGTGGTGAGTACTAATATCATGTACTTCCAAAAGTTGAGTAATATCGCGCGTTGCAGCAGCAGGTACAGAGAGGACAAGATCGCGCTCGTCCGTATCCATACCAAGCACACGTACAAGATTGAGACCGCGTTCGACCTCATGAATGATAATTTCAGGATGTTTGTGACGTGTCGTCAAAAGCGAACCTGGGCCATCAATCGAAGCTGCAACGCGTAATGGGATGTCCGCGAGATAGCAGAGGTACGCGGCAGGAAGCGGGCTTTGACGAAATGATGTAAAGATAATGGCTCCATCAAAGTGTCGCACCTTGATTTCTGCAATCATGCGCTGCTCACGTTCGCTATCCTGCGGCATCTTTTGCCAGGGGTCCATCCATGGCGCAGAATACACTATTACGTCGTCGATATCAGGGTTAAGGGCGGCAACTTGTGCGCCCACGTGACTCGCAAGTAGAGTCAATGATGCCTGTGGTAGTGAGGTCTTTATCGCGTGAAAAGCAGGCGTTGTTAGCAGCACATCGCCGAGATTGTCCAAGCGCACAAGAAGTACTTTTTTGACCGTTTGCCAGCGTTCATCAATCATTGCGGCGCCTCCTCAGGAGTTTGTGTATGATACACCGCATCACTATGGAGGGCAGCTATACGGTCAATAACGGTGCTCGTACTTATAGTGCCAACGAGTGGCAAAATGACAACCTGCCCACCGACTTCGTGTACAGCTTTGGCCTCCGGTAATGCTTCGTCAGCATAATCACCACCTTTAGCATGAACAGCAGGACGCAGAATGCGAATAAGCTCTGTAGGCGTATCTTCATCAAAAAGAACAACAGCATCCACAGCATCGAGAGCCGCAACCAGCGCCATGCGGTCACGCTCATTATTAATTGGACGCCCTGTACCCTTCAAACGTTGGGTGCTGCGATCACTATTGACTCCTACAACGAGTACATCGCCAAGTGCTTTCGCTTGACGCAGAAACTGTACATGGCCAGCATGTAAAATATCAAAGACACCGTTGGTAAACACAATACGATGCCCCGCATCTCGCTCTGCACTCAGATATTCGGTAAGATGCATCAATGCAGTTTGCGGTGAAAGCGTCTCTTTGCGACTATAAGAATTTGAAATATGAACCTGCGTAGAGTACTCCCTGAGACTGACACGCTGTAACAATTCTTGATATTGCACTACCGCAGTACGTTGCCTGGTAACGGCGATACTTGCCGCGTCAATTCCAATATGTGCCGCTTCCTCAACTGTGCCACCCGCCGCGAGTGTAAGAGCCATTGCAGCGCCAAAAGAGTCACCCGCCCCAACGTCGTTCGCATTCGTTACGGGATGCGCTGGAATATGTGCTGATCGACCCTGGCGGTCAAGGAGAAATACGCCGTGTGCTCCTAATGTGATCGCTACGTGTTGAGAGCTCAGTAAAGAGAGCATTTTGTGAGCAATCTGCTCAACGGTAGCAAGGTGAAATGTCTCTTCTTCCGCTATGCCGGTAAATATACGTGCCTCTAATAGATTGGGCGTCACGATAGTTGCTTCAAGCATACGGAAGCGATGTAGCGCCTTGGAGTCGATAAGCAGCACTTTTGGCTGGGCCATGTGGAGTTGCTGTAACCGTTTAATCAACGCATCGGAGAGCACGCCATAACGATAATCCGAGAGAACAACGAGATCGCAGAGTAGATATGCCGCTTCTAGCTTATCGATGAGTTGCTGCTGACTCTCGTCTGCATATGTCGATGGGCCTTCGTCGAAACGCACAACATACTGTCCGTCGGCAAGAATGCGGAGCTTATGGAGTGTTTGCGCTGTAGAATCTTCGACAAGCCACTGATCGCTGATATTACGTTGTTGTAAAGCGGTACGTAATAGCCCACCCGCGAGGTCAGACCCGACGAGTCCCAGGAAGGCTACCTCGGCGTCCAGAGCGCGAAGATTAGCGGCTGCATTGGCGGCACCACCAGGAATACGATACTCGGCAGTCTTGCTAACTATCGGCACAGGTCCCTCACTACAAAGACGTGCCGCCGTGCCTTCTAAGTAGGTATCGAGCATTGCATCACCAATAACTAAGACACGGAGCCGCCGAAATTGTCGAACGAGGTCAATTGCGCTAACCACGAGCTACTCCTGGTACAGTGATGTGCTGTTGTACCTGCCACTTTGTAGGGCAGTAAACGAGATTGGGAGTTGTTGTTGCTTCGACATGCTGAATAATGGAGAGCGCATGCAGCGTGTCGTAGGCGACAAATGTTGGTACACGCAGAGGATGTTGCGGAAACGACTCTGTACCCAGATCAACTAGGACAGTACGGCATCCAGCACGATTGCCTGCCTCGACATCATCAAGGATATCGCCGACAAACCAGGAATGCTCAAGGTCGAGATCAAGGTCACGCGCCGCTTGTAGCAACATTCCCGGCTGCGGCTTGCGACACTCACAACGAATTGCGAGTTCCTCAACAACACCGTCTGGATGATGAGGGCAATGATAGATGCCATCAACACGCACACCAAGATTTGCGAGTTCGCTTGTCAAATGCTCATGCATTCGCTGCAGGTCTGCTTCTGTAAAATAGCCACGAGCAATGCCTGCCTGGTTTGTGATGACGATGAGCCGAAAATCATGTTGCTGTAGTGCTTGCAGTTCTGGCCCAATGTTATCATAGAGGTGAAGTTGCTCTGGACGCGAAGGATAGTGAGATGCATGGACGAGCGTTCCGTCACGATCAAGAAAGAGGGCACGATGACTCATCGCTGCCACTCGTCCTGACTACCGGCATGGACGCTAGTAGAAGGCTCTTCGATCGCTGAGGAGAGATACGTTTCCGCAATATCACAAAGGATATGAGTAATAATCATGTGTAGTTCCTGTACGAGCGCGGTGTCAACAAGAGGAACGCTGATTGTCACATCAGAAAGTGTTGCAAGGCTATTAGGTGCTTCACCGGTGATAGCGACCACAGTCATCTGCTGTTGACGACCGGCACGTGCTGCTTGTAGTAAATTTTCAGACTCACCGCTAGTACTAAAGGTAAGCAACATGTCCTTTGGCTGACCAAACGCGAGAACTTGACGTGCAAAAATATCTTGATAGCCGTAATCGTTTGCGATAGCGGTAAGAATAGCAGTATCTGTTGTCAACGAGAGGACCGCATAAGGTTTCCGCTCACGTTTGAAGCGTCCAACAAGTTCTGCCGCGAAATGTTGTGACTCGGCTGCACTGCCCCCATTACCAGCGACAAGTACTTTATGCCCACTACGTAGTGTTTCGACAAGGCGCATCGCAACGTCGGTAAGCATAGTAGCTCGCGATACAAGGCTGCTTAAAGCAGTGTCAAATACATCACGTCTATCAGTAAGTGCATTTACAACTATATCATAGTACGCTGCCGTAGTCGAGGTTGGGCTGAAAGAAGGAACAAAGAGAGTAGTATCCTGAGCTTGCTGCTCTTGACTAGGTATATGCATATATTTCTTCTCTAGTATATAGATAAACGTATTTTCAATTGTTGCTGATTGTCAATATAATAAGAGTAACAATCAGCACATTTGTGGAAGAAATCCAAGAAATTTTTTCTTGCCAATTCTAATAGTAACCGAGGTTGCTTACCTAACACAAGTCAGCAATTGAATTGTTAAGTATATTCTTAACAAACCTTAAGCTTTCTCAACATGGTATATTGATACTATATTGTAATTGTCTTCTCTATGTACAATTGTAACAATCGCTCTCTACAAAGAGGTATTTTATATATTGTTCTTTCGCTAAAGATCGTATAGCACGAAATAATGCATGTTCTTTATAGTAATATATTCCTAGTACATTTATCTATTTGACACCAACAGCCTATACAATACGTGTTAGCAAATGAAGCTAAGTAGCGGGTTAATTAAAAAACAAGGTAACTACTCAGGAGGGAACTAGAAAGCAGGAAAGACAGGAACCCCAACGAGAGCAGTTTGCAGAAGAGAAAGGAGGGCATGGCCTTGTTTGCGCATGGTAGAGACGTAGCCACGAATGCGACAGAA
>JAABUZ0100002019.1_pt1 | contig 35396 bp, 33 predicted proteins | sample 5562091 | NCBI WGS metagenome assembly JAABUZ01 (sample SAMN12813069, study PRJNA571459) | rock metagenome | isolation source: Antarctica rocks | place: Antarctica: Victoria Land, Linnaeus Terrace sud | collected 2015-12-21 | reverse complement strand
TCGTTCCCTGATTTGGTTCATCAAGGTACGATACTCGACCTTGCGCTTTGTCGCAGGGTTTTTCTTTAGATTGCTCTTAGCCCTCTCTCCACACCTTCGTTTTGTCCCGCTTTACGCTGCTACCCCAAATTCCTTGGCTTGCCTACTCTTATCAGCAAGTCCAAGCACTTGTGCAAGTAATTTGAATTGTTCTCAGTCTTGCCCTTTTCGCTCCTCTAAATTTGTCTAATCCTCATCAGGTGAATCTTCTCGTAAGCTCTTAAACTAATCCACCCCATGCGAAACGAAAAGGATTTATGCTTAACAGTCTAGGTAAAGGAAAATTTGATGACAATACACAATCTTTCGGTAAGACTAACGATTGTTTCGGTTCGCAAAAATCGTGTGAAGGACTAGGGGTGACCCAAGGCGGAAAAAATGACTCCCGCCGCGATCGCCACTATCGCAGCAGCCGAAAATGATTTACGCTCAACAGTCTAGGGGGCGCAAAATGCGATGACAATGCACAATCTTTTGGTAAGACTAACGATTGTTTCGGTTCTGCTTAGTGCTGAACTGAGGGTATTGTCAAGTTAAGGAAGCATTAAAGAAATTAAGGATAACGCTGTGTGTACGGTTCTATTGCTCTCCTTATGCAGTTGATTGACCGCCAGTCAACTTCCGCCAGATCTTCAAATCGCGTCATCTTCTCCATTTCTCGGTAGCTCAAGGGGAAGACCTTAGCTGCTACGAAGCTTGACTCTTGAGAATACAGTCAGGTTTTTTTGACATTGTCAACGAAAGAATCAGCCTTTTACGGTACTAATGTTGTTACCTGATCTTCTCAAGAAAAATAAGTACTTGCGTTAAGGTGAAAATACCCTTACGCTAATTAGCACTTGGTTATAGCTATTGTTACCATCCTCGACCTAGACTTTGCTGGTTGTGCGGTAACAAAGCGTGGGGTAAACAGCAAAATCATTGTCCGCGTCCAAGATGCTGATTTTCCGGCTTTGACCTTTAGCCAGACATGCTGGCTGTACTGCTGTTCCAAGTAAACGTGCTGCTGCTAACCAGTCTCAGATGCAATATCTATCGACTTTTCTAACCTTGCACAAGCTAAGTGTAAACTTTTGTAAAATTTTGCAGAATTCCTAAAACCAATCCTGAAAAGTAAATAGAGGTTCATAGCTTTCGTGTAAGCTATAGGAGCAGATTTTTTGGTCTTCACCTAAGGATCATACTTAATGAGTTTCAAGCTGACGCACTGGAAGCTATGCGAAAAAAGGGGAACGGGAGAGATGTGAGAACTAATCCCACACTTATTTGAAGCACAATCGACTTTCCTATTTATGCGGTCCTAGGTGGAGTTGTTCGGGGCGAATTTTTTTTCAGAGTTTTCCGGAATTGAATCCAGACTTGTTGAATTCCATGTTATTGAAGCACAAGGAGGCTTTTGAAGAAAATCCTCAGATTGAGAACATGATGGCTACAGTTCCCCGCAATGGGAAAACGGATTGTATTAGCCGTGTCTCAAAAGTGCCATGTTACAGCAGGTAGAACTAGCAATAACAAATCTACCTGAATATCAATCAATACCACGACGGAGATTTTTACATTATGGCTACTGTTGACCCTATAGATAATATGGACATCCAAGAATATATTGCGAAGGAACTGACTGAAAAAATATATGAATTAAAAGAGGAAATCCGAAAAAAGAAAGGTAGAGAACTAATGATAAAAAGTGCCAGCATTAAGATCGATATTATTAAAGTTGAGGATCTTCCCCAATCTAGACAGTTGGAGAAACTAGATGAACGACTTATCCAGGTAGAAAAATTCGATAGAATATGGTGTGATTATTGCCCGGGTTATATTGCTGGCTGCCTTTGGAACGGCTCAAATTGTCCGCAGCGGCGATAAGGCATAGAAAAACCTTAGCTACCCTGCCGCTTAGAGCTTATCATAGTAGGGATGAAAGTGCTGATTTTTGTGATTGCCAGCCTGTCTACATAGGCTCAGCTTTCTGTATTAGCCATCGGCAATAGTTCACTAAGCTATTGTTTGTTTGAGAAAGGCAAATTCTGCCATGATACTAAGAGTGAGCGGTCGGTTCTGGAAATTAGGGCTAGTAAGTTTCTTAGCAATTGCCTCTGCGGGAGATTGCGTCCTGGCTCAGATTAAAACTGATGGCACTCTGAGAGCTGAAAGTTCTGTTGTTACATCTAAAGTTATCAATGGCATCCCTACTGACCAGATCGATGGTGGGGCAATTCGCGGTGCCAACCTGTTCCACAGCTTTGAACAGTTTTCTGTACTCACTGGGCAGGCGGCCTATTTCAACAATTCCCCAGCAATTCAGAACATTATCAGCCGGGTAACAGGTGGGTCTGTTTCGAACATTGACGGATTGATCCGCGCCAATCCCACTTCCAACCTGTTTCTGATTAATCCCAATGGATTTATTTTTGGCCCCAACGCCTCCCTAAATATCGGCGGTTCATTTCTGGCTAGTACGGCTAGTAGCATCAACTTTGCCGATAGTCTCCAGTTCAGTGCCAAATCTCCCCAAACCACACCCCTGTTAACGGTGAGTGTTCCAATTGGCTTGCAATTTGGAGCAAATCCGGGGACCATACGCAATCAATCCCAAGCCAGTCCAGGAGGAGCAACCAACAGTTTTGACTTATCCGTTGGTCTAAAGGTACAGCTAAGCAAAACCTTGGCACTTGTAGGTGGTGATGTGATGCTGGAGGGTGGAAATTTAACGGCAGCAGGGGGTCCAACGGCAGTGGGGGGACGGATTGAGCTAGGAAGTGTAGCTGGCAATAGTCTGGTCAGCCTGAACCCAACGGAAAAAGGCTGGGCTTTGGGATATGAGGGTGTTCAGAATTTCCAGAACATCCAACTAACTCAGCGAACTTTTAATGGGTCTGAAATTCCATCTGTTATAGATGCCAGCGGCTATGGTGGCGGTGATATCCAGGTGCGGGGCAGGAAAGTGATGATCGCTGGCGGTTCAGGTATTTTGACTCAAACCCTAGGATCGCAACCAGGAGGGAATTTGACTGTAACTGGCTCGGAGTCCGTGGAACTAATTGGCCCCAGTACGCTAACGACTCAAACTCAAGGTGCCGGAAAAGGCGGAGACTTAACGATCAACACTGGGCAGTTGATTCTCAGTAATGGGGCACAAGCATTAACCTCTACTTCTGGGGAAAACGGTTTGGCAGGGCAATTGACCGTGAATGCCTTGGACTCTGTAGAACTGACTGGCGGCTCACCAGATGGTTCGGCATTCAGTAGCTTGAGTAGTTCAACTTTCGGTGCCGGAGCGGCAGGCAACATAACGATCAACACTGGAAGGTTGCTTATCAGGGATGGGGCAAACATAACAACAGCGTCACTGGCTCGTGGAGGAGTGGGTGGTCGCTCTACACTATCGACGGGACCAGGAGGGGAGTTGACTATTAACGCCTCTGACTCTGTGGAGCTAACAAATGGTTCCTCAGTAGATACCATGACTGCGGGTTCCGGAAGTGCCGGAAACTTAACGATCAACACTGGAAAGTTGCTTATCCAGAATCAGTCTGAAGTTGCTGTGAGCAGTGCAAGAACAGGGATGGCAGGCAACCTAGAAGTCAGGGCTCGCTCCATTAGTCTGGATACCGGAGGAACCCTTAATGCTGAAAATTCATTGACACAGGGAGGGAATATTAAGCTACAACAAGTGCAGGACCTGCGACTGCGCCACAACAGTAAGATATCGACAAACGCAGGCGGCAGTGGAAATGGCGGCAATATAACTATCAACACAGACACATTAGTTGGCCTGGAAGGTAGCACAATTAGTGCCAATGCCAATGTGGGCCAGGGTGGTAATGTCAACATCACTACCCAAGGGCTATTTCTTTCCCCAGATAGCAAAATCACCGCTACTTCTGAACGGGGGCCTCAGTTTGACGGCCTAGTAGAAATCAACACCCTTGGTATCAACCCCACTATAGGGTTAGTCAACTTGCCAGTGCAGCCAGTCGATGTCTCAGGGCTAATTGCTCAGGGCTGTCCAGCGGATGTAGGGCCACGAGCCAGCAAATTTGTTATCACTGGACGCGGTGGATTGCCACCTACTCCGAGGGAAGCTCTTAGAAATGAACCCGCTCTAGCAGATTTAGGCACATCGGTTCAAAGCCAAGAAAATCAACCTAGTGCTGCTATTTCCACCAAGACGACTAGTTACGATGCCGCTCCGATTGTGGAAGCTACTGGATGGGTGACCAACGCCAAAGGCGAGGTGGTACTCGTAGCCCAAGCGCCCACTGTAACACCCAATATTCCCTGGCTGACGCCTACTACCTGTCATACACCCTAGGCTTGCAATTCTGAAAAGCAACTATTTTCCGTCTATTGCAGCTACTGAGTGAGTCTGCAACCAGGCGACTAAGTCTTGTGTAGTAGAGAAATCCAACAGAGCTTCAGCTAACTCTTCCATCTGGGTACTAGATAGTTGCTGAATCCGCGATCGCAACTCAGGCTCAACTGCAGCAATTCGGCGTGTAAGTTGACGCAGAACAATTGCTAACGCTTCTTCTTGCTTTCCTTCCAGACGACCCTCTTGACGACCCTCTTGACGACCCTCTTCCAGTGCTTCCTGATAAACCCTGGTTTGCTTCAATTCGCTTAACCCCAGCATTTGTTCTACCTCTTGACGGCTTAAATGAGGAAATTTGTATACCATGATTGTTTCGATTAGCTCTATTATCTCCTGGCTGGAAAGGTTGACCGCTGCTTCCTGTTTTGCTTTCTCAATCAACTGTTTGGCGCGATTGGCAGCATTTTCTTCACTCTCAACCACCAATTGCACGATGCCGATGCCTAAGGACTGTGCCGCTTCTCCTAACTCATCGAGATAAACGCGCTGGACTTGGGGACTCTCTAACAGCGAGCGGTAAAGCCTCGTTTCGTCTGGTTCTAGGTTTCGCTTGGGGTAAATAACCACCCCATACCAGTCATAAGTTGATTTGTTTTGCTCAAGAAACAGGAAGATCTCAGCAAAAAACCGTTGGTAGAGAAATGGGTCTTTTTGGAACTGTACCTCTACAAAGTACACAGTCTGGGACGGGACATCACTAGGAGGTAGGAAGACGCCATCAATCCGAAAGGCTGTCTGTTTGATTTCCACCGATCTGAACTGATAGCCCTGTGCATCAGTAGGTGGTTTCCCAATCAGCTCGAAGAAGATGCTGGGAGAAGCCTGGAACAATCCATAGAAAATGGTATCCGTTTTCACTAGCTGACGCCTACTACTTATGACCCGCCCTAACTCTGAAATCAGTTTTGTGCTTCTTTCTCCAAGCGTGGGGAGTTGTCTCTTGGTGTTGGCGAAACTGGCGGAAGAAATGACATACATTTTGATAGCCCACAGAGGCAGCAATTTGCTCCACTGACTGGTCAGTCTCCAGGAGCAAAGAACACGCTGCTGCCATCCGGCGCTCGACAATCCAGCGGTTCACCGTCTTTCCCGTCTGGCTTCCCACTAAACTGGTTAAATAAGCCCGGGAGTAACCAACTGCCTGAGCCACGTCACACAGGGTAATCGGTTGGTGATAATTGGCTTCGATGAAGTCGAAGACTTCACTCAATTGGGGGACGGACGGAAAGATCGACTTCGGGGCTGTCGCTAGCGTGTCAGCAGATGGTGGTTCTGGGACTTGCTGGGACTGTGCTGCGTACCACTGCTGGAGGACATCCCGCTTTTCCAGTCGGGCGGCGATCGCTCCCAGTAATTCCTCTATCGTAGAGGGCTTAATGATATAGTCATCCGCTCCCAGTTTCATGCCTTGGCGACGTTCAGCCTTTGTAACCTTGGCAGTGAGAAAAATGAAGGGAATAATCGCTGTGACAGGGTCTTGACGCAGTGTGGTCAGAACGCCGTAACCATCCAGTTCCGGCATCATAACGTCGCAAATTACCACATCGGGTAACTCATCCTGTGCCCGCTGGACACCGACACGGCCGTTTTCAGCACCTATAGTGTAGAACCCTTCAGCCTCAAGGCTTTCTAGCAAGAGGTTTCGGTTTTGGGTCTCATCTTCAATCACCAGAATTTTTTTCATTTCACAACACTAGCTGACCAATGGCAGTTTGACAGTAAACGTAGTACCTACCCCAACAACACTAGTCACGGCGATTTGACCGCCGTGTAAGTCCACAAGCTTTTTGACAACCGCTAGCCCCAGTCCAGTACCCGGTACATTGCCGACATTGCTTCCCCGATGGAATGGCTCAAACAGTCGTTGTTGATCTGAGTCAGGAATGCCAATCCCCGCATCTTTAAGAAGGAAAATCACATCCCCATCCTGACAAGAGAGTTCCAAATTAACTGTGCTGCCTGGAGGGGAATACTTAACCGCATTCTCAAGCAAATTCGTGAGAATAGGCTGCAGCAGTTTTTTATCCATGCGGGCGGTTGAGCAGTTACCTCGACTAACAAAAGTGATTGTGTGTTGGCTGCTGTTGCTCATCAGTTGCATTTGTGCCACTAGAACACAACAAAACGGAGCCAGATCGAGTGGTCTTGGCTCGAACTTTAGTTTTCCTGCTTCTGGCTTACCGATGTTCACAAGCTCATGCAACAACTGTCTGATCTGTTCGACGGCTGTTTGAATGTAATCGAGATACTGGAATTTTTTCGACTCAGTCCAGTAGTGGCTATGACGTCTCAATAAGCTGGTAGAAAATGAGACGACGTTCAGTGGATTGCGGAATTCATGGCAGACCATAGAGACATAGCTCGCTCTTCGGAAGCTGATTTCTTTTTCTTGTTCTAGAGTGGCGCGAATTTCTCCAATTTCCTGGCACAATCGTGCGTTGGCTTCTTTTAATTGGGCCGTGTATAGCGCAACATTTGCCTGCTCACGGGCAAAGGCACAGCCAAACTCCCTGCCGTGGTATTCCACATAGATGACAGTGATCTCCACCGGAAAGATCCGACCTCCCTTCGTCCGATATCGAGATTCAAAGGTGAGAGAGCCCTGCTGCTTGAGCGATCGCCATTGCTCTGACCAAACTTCTGCCTCAAGGTCTGGAGCCACGTCGTATATGGTTAAGGAGAGTAATTCTTCGCGAGAGTATCCCAGCTCGCTAAGAGCCACATCATTGACGTAGAGAAACCGCGCGTCTGGTTCCAACCAGAAGGCAGCATCTGCCGCATGATTCAGGAGAAACTTGGCAAACTGCAACTCCTCTTGCGGCTGCCGTGTGAATCGAGAGTTGCATTGATTCGGAATATCGTTGCCAAAATTCATAGTAGCTACCTGCTGATAAAACTCTTTTTTGATTCAGCTCGGTTGTTGTCGCGGTTCCACCTCAACACACGCGCTCTTAAGCGAGAGAGTGTGGCAGTATCCTGCAAAGCCTTTCTACATAGCTTTGTGTGCCTCCGCTTGAAGTTCATAAGTCTATTCCTTAGCTGCCGGGGGAAATTTCGGTTCTGTTGCGAAGCTGAAAAAGCGCAAACATCTATAGGACTAATCAGGCCCAAGTCCAGGAATTACGCAACCTGTTACAAAAATTCACATTATGGGTTCGCGTATTCTAAATTAAAACAATTAATAAGCTAGAGTTACCATGAGTGTTGTCATCTCAGATGAAGTCTTACGGGCAGTCCAGATGTCTAAAGCTGAATTGCTTCTTTGAAATTGCAGTCATGCTGTTTCAAAAAGAGAGTATCTAGGCACTCTTGAATTTGCTGACGACAGAGTAAGCTTGGTGATTGAATTTGCTTAAAAGTGGGAAAAATAAATAAAACACATCACAGAATGTGACATCCTCAAGGGGAGAACCCTATCATGGCTAACAGCACAAGTCAGACAAAAGATTTTTCCTTATCGCTACCAATCATCCAAGCAGCACGTAGAATAGCGCAAGAATTTGCCGCTGGGCAGCCCACGCCTCAAAAAGCAGAGGAAGTTCGTTTGAATACGCTAGCTGTATATGTGGTGAATGACTATTTGCAGATGATGGGCATTGCCACAGACCTAACAGCCAGTGACAGCTGGAATCCAGTCATGCGCTTGTGCGTTGATGTTGCTGACTTAGAAGTGACTAGGGTAGGTCGCTTAGAGTGTCGTCCTATACGAACAGATCAGCAAACCTGCTACATTCCGCCAGAAGTTTGGTCAGATCGGATTGGCTATGTAGTAGTTCAGTTAGATGAACCGCTCCGAGAAGCAACGGTGCTGGGATTTGCCCCAACGGCAGCTATGGAGCAGTTACCTATTAGCCAATTGCAACCGCTAGAAGATTTACTCGATCACTTAAGTCAACTGATGCAACCCGCCGCAGATGCGAAAACTGTGGGCTCTTACAAAACTCTGGTAAACTTGAGCCAATGGTTGCAGAATGTTTTTGAGACAGGTTGGCAAACGGTTGAAGCGCTGTGGGGTACAGCAGAAGCAAGCCTAGCTTTTAGTTTTAGAAGGGCTGATAGTTCGAGAGAAACTGACGAATTACATCCAGAAGCTGGCGTTAGACGGGCGAAGTTGATTGACTTGGGTATACAACTAGCTGGTAACTCTGTAGCTCTGATTGTTGAACTTAAGCCAGAATCGTCACAAAAAACTGGTATTCTTTTACAGGTGCATCCTACTGGCAGTCAAATTCATCTGCCACCACTACTCCAACTCATTGTGCTGGATGAAACCGGAGGAATTTTCCTAGAAGCCCAGGCGAGAAGTGCAGATAATTACATTCAGTTGCAGTTTAGAGGAAAACCTGGAGAACAGTTTAGCGTTAAGGTGGCTCTCGGTGATGTCAGCATTACGGAAAACTTTGTGATTTGATTGAATCAACGCGCCTTCTAGGAAACAGTCGTGGGTAAGTTAGTTGTCTTGAAGCTAGGGGATGGAAACTTTGAGCAGGGGTTTCCGGTTACGCTCCAAATTGGAGAGGATGGCGATCGCCCCTCGACAGAAATCACAGGCAAGCTACCTCCAGCTCCAGAGATTCCCCAACACTACAGTTGCTGGCAATCAGCTTATCGCCGTTTGGGTTTGCGTTCTCGCTTAGCAGCCCCGGCAGTCCAAGTGACTAATGTTTCCATTATGGAGGACTGCTATAAAGCCGCCCACGTGTTGCGCAATCGGCTAAATACCTGGCTCAACTCTGAGTCATTTCGCTCTATTAGAGAGAAATTGCTAGAAAAATTAATGCCATCCGACGAAGTGCGGCTGCTGCTTCAAACCGAAGACATTCAACTGCAGCGATTGCCGTGGCATTTGTGTGATTTGTTCGAGCGCTACACCAAAGCTGAAATCGCCTTGAGTGCTCCAGTCTATGAAAGTATAAAACAAGCATCGCCTCCTAGAGCCAAGGTGAGAATCTTGGCTATTCTGGGTAATAGTGCTGGAATTGATACGGCGGCTGATCAGTGCTTGTTAAAGCAGTTACCCAACGCAGAAATCAGCTTTCTTGTGGAGCCGCAACGCAAAGAGGTAACTGAAAAGCTTTGGGGGCATGGTTGGGACATTCTCTTTTTCGCTGGGCATAGTTCGAGTCAAGCCATTCCCAGGCAGAGCCATGGCATTCCCAGGCAGAGCCATGGCATTCCCAGGCAGAGCCATGGGAACGAGGAGGGAATCAGTCGAATTTATATCAATCAAACCGATAGCTTAACGATTGGCGATTTAAGGTATGCCCTACAAACAGCAGTTGAACAGGGCTTAAAGCTAGCGATTTTTAACTCCTGTGATGGGTTGGGATTGGCGCAAGAACTGGCTAGTTTGCACATTCCGCAACTCGTTGTCATGCGCGAACCCGTGCCAGATCAGGTGGCACAAAAATTTTTAAAGTATTTTCTCAAAGCCTTTGCTGGTGGTAAGTCCTTGTATCTAGCAGTGCGGGAAGCAAGGGAAAGGCTACAAGGTCTAGAGGATCAATTTCCTTGTGCAACGTGGTTACCAGTAATTTGCCAGAATCCTGGTGAGGTGCCGCCAACTTGGCGCTCTTTGCGCGGTGTCTTTAAATGCGATCGCCAAGTATGGTGCGGTAGACGTAGCCTGCGTACAGTATTCCTTACCAGTGTGGTGATAACATCCTTGGTAATGGGGGTGCGACACTTGGGAATGTTTCAGTCGTTGGAGCTACAAGCTTTCGACCAGCTAATGAGGCATAGACCAGAGTCAAACCCTGATCCCCGCCTCCTAGTAGTTACCGTGACCGAAGCAGATGTTCAAGCCCAGAAGCAGAGGCAAGGGGGGTCGCTATCGGACGGCGCACTCGCTCAGCTCTTAAAGAAACTCGGACAGTTCAAACCACGAGTCATCGGCTTAGATATTTATCACGATTTGCCTGTAGAGCCTAACCATAAAGATTTAGCAACTCGTCTAAGGAGTAATGACGAAATTATTGCCGTGTGCAAAGGCAGTGAATCAGAGAACAACAATCCTGAAGTTAAACCCCCTGCTGAAATTCCACCAGAGCGCCTGGGTTTTAGTGATATTGTAGTTGATCCCGACGGCATTCTGCGTCGCCATTTATTAGCTCTAACCCCTAATCCTGCATCCCCTTGTACTGCCTCCTACGCCTTCAGTGCCCAACTAGCATTCCGTTACCTAGAGGCAAATGGAATCTTAGTCAAATTTACCCCAGAAGGGTACTTGCAGCTTGGCACTATTGTCTTTAAACCCTTGTCAGCCCATACTGGCGGTTACCATCATTTAGATGCGAGGGGCCACCAAGTGCTGCTCAATTACCGCTCTAGCCAGAAGATTGCACAGCAAGTCACTCTCACACAAGTCCTAAATGGTCAGATTAACCCCAATTCAGTAAAAGATCGCATCGTCCTCATAGGAACGACCGCCGAAAGTTTTAATGATTACCATTCCACGCCTTACCAGGAAATGCCAGGGGTACTCATTCAGGCACAGATGGTGAGTCAGATCCTCAGTGCGGTTCTGGATCAGCGACCATTGTTATGGGTCTGGTCGTGGTGGGGTGAAGCCCTCTGGATCTGGGGCTGGTCGCTGTTGGGAGGTATACTCGCCTGGCGACTCCAGCCACTACACCTGGGATTGACGGTCGCAGCCGCAGGAGGAACCTTATACGGACTTTGTTTTGGCCTTTTGATACAGGGCGGTTGGGTACCCCTCGTCCCATCAGCGTTGGCCTTGGCGGCTACGGGTGGTAGTGTGGTAGTCGTGTGTAGCGCATCCCAGACTCAGCGACAACAGAAAACATACGTACTCCAATCCTCTGAATTATGACTTATGACTTGGACGAATTTGCCTCTCCAGCAGATGAAACTTGCCTTTGCTGCCACTATGACACTCGTTGGCTTCATGAGCGATCCCCCACAAGTACAGGCACAGACGGCTATTTCAGTAGCTTCAACGACGAAACAAGTGGCAAGCCGTTTCGTCCCCCCACCACCGCCAGACCGAGGGGCACCTGGTCAACGTAAAGGAGCGGCAAGCCGCGGAGGGGCAAGCCTTGGTGCGTGTGCTTCTGTGGAAAAGCCTCTTACTGCCCTAGTACCTGTCACTAAGACTTTGGGTCGGAGTCAAGGCGGAACCTCAGGTATGAGCCCCTCGGAATCTGTCTGGGGCTTAACAGTCGCTGAGCATCCAACCTTTTGGTTTTATGTTCCTTATTCGCCCACAGCCTTACGCTCTGTAGAGTTTGTGCTGCAAGATGAAAAGGATAATGATGTCTACCGGACTCCCGTCACGCTACCTGAAATGGCAGGTATTGTCAGCTTGCGCCTTCCGCCTATGTTAACACCGCTAGAAATTGGCAAAATGTATCATTGGTTCTTCAAAATTAAAATTGCTTGCGCTCCAAAAAAGCAATTTAATGTTAAAGATTACGTTGAAGGCTGGGTGCAGCGCGTCACACTGAGCCCTACCTTGACGAGGCAGCTAAAAGCAGCTACACCACAGCAACGTATCGCTCTTTATGCTAAAAATGGCATTTGGCACGACGCTCTGACAACTCTTGCCGAACTCCGCCTTGTTGCTCCAGAGGATGCAACACTCAAGGCTGATTGGAATGATTTGTTGCAGTCTGCTGGCTTAGCCTACATTGCCTCTCAGCCTATTGTGCAGTGCTGCAGTTTTGAGAAATTTACACAGCGATGAGAGGGGTCATAGCCAATTTCCCACTAGAACATAAGGTGCCCAATAGCCAGGACGGCTGTAATTAGGATATTTCTTTAAGAGAGTTAGTTGGGCTCGACGAAGGGCTTCGGCTTTAGTAACCTTGGCCTTAGTTAACTCTCGATAGAACTCACCTATAAAGATGGCAGTGGCCTGATCATTTATATGCCACAGAGAAGCCAGCGTACTGCGCGCCCCAGCCCGCACGGCTACCCCCGCAAGTCCCAAAGCAGCTCTTCTGTCACCCGTAGCTGTCTCGCAGGCACTGAGAACCAGTAATTCGACAGCCTCTAACCTGCTTTGGTTTCTAGTCCGGAGTAAGTTGTCCAACTCGTTGACATTAATTGGGCCGTCGGAGGCAAGAATAAATGTATCCTTGGCTTGGGAACTAAACTGGCCGTGAGTTGCAAGATGGATCACATTGAAGGCAGATGAGTCAATCTGTTTTTCGAGGGCCTTGCTGGTGAACTGCTGATTAAGGAGTTCCCTAGTGGACACTCCAGCTTGCTCAATTAGATGGAGTTCAAAATTTACTTCGGGTAGCGCTGAATAGGTCGAGTTTGGAGGTGCCTCGCTCAGTCCGGCAGTTAGGGCTTTTAACTGTCCCTTTGGGAAAGGTTTGGGATTCAGAAGTTGTAGACCTAGATTCAGGGCTAAAGCGTATTTCTCTAATAGATACTGCTTGCCGTCGTAGAGTGCAGCCATTGGGATATTGCGCAAGGAACCATCCAGCACGAATACCAGTGTTTTGACTTTACTCTTCTCCAACTCTGCCACGTAGGGTTGAATCAACCAACTATATACCTGTTGAGATAAAGACCTAACATCTTTAATAGTGTCGGGTTCTGTGATCTCTTGCCGCAACCGCTCTAGAGTCTGTTCCACTTTGCTCTGAGATTCATGAATCGTGTAGTGGCGTAGGGGCTGCTGGGGCATCTTGACGATGACCTCTAAGCGATCCGGCAAAATAATCGGGTAGATGACTGCTGCTGTTGGATTTTCCTGGTCAATTACCTTGTCAATTAGCACTGGCTTGGCTTCCAAACAGGCTGTCCGAAAGAAGTTGTCTAGTTCGGCTAACTGAAGAGATTCGATCACACTACGAGCTTGCACTAAGTTTGGCTGAGTGGGGTAGGAGTTGCCCTGAGATTGCAATAGCAAATCGACTAGCTGCCGATACACAGGTTCTACCTCATCCCGAAAAGAAAACTGGGCTTCTGGATTGATGGCAACCAAATCACGGCGGAGGGACTGGAGGGTGCTTACTGCCTGGGTGTAAGCTGCGATCGCGCCAGGGGTATCTCCTTGAGCTTTCAGTAAGCGTCCTAACTGCCACTGCCAGCGATAGGCAATATCCGGGGCATTAATCGCCTGGGCGAGGAGGAGGGCTCGCTGGGTCAGGTCTTGGGCACTTGACCACTGCTGAGTCTGTTCGTACAGCCCACCAAGATTACCGAGGGCATAAGCTTCGGATCGCTGGTTTCCCAGACTTTTGGCTTGTTGGACAGCTGTAGCTAATAATTGGGCAGATACTCCTCTGCTCCCTAGCTTCATCAAACTCTGGGCAAAGTCAATTCGAGCGTAAATTGCAGTCTGATTTAGGGGCAAGTTGGGGAGCTGAGATTGGATTTGAGGTGATAACTCTTGTGCAGCGCTTACTTGATCGGTTTCTAGCAAGAGGCTTAGTTGATTCAGTTGGGCTTGTATCCTCGTGCTTGGAGAGGAGGATGCGGTTGCAGCCTGTTGATAGAACGCTAACGCTGCTTGGGTGTCGGCACGGGCTCGGGCTGTATTGCCTAGACTGAACAGGGATTCTCTAATGTCTAAGGGGGATTTCAGATGCTGAGCCACGGTCAAACTTTGCTGCAATATCTGCCGCGACTGGTCTAAATCACCAACCACCCGTAGAGTATTGCCAAAACGGCGCAATCCAGCCGTCTTGATTAGGGAGTCTGGTTGTTTTTGAAGCGTTTGGCTCACCTGAGTTAATGTTGTCTTGGCCCGAAGGTAAAGTCCCAACGCTTGCAGGGCTTGGGCTTGATTAATCAGGCTACGGGTAGTCCCAATCTCATCACCTGCTTGAGCATAAGTGGCAGCAGCCTGTTGCCAGGTAGTTAAAGCTTGTTCCGATTGTCCTAGTGCCAATTGCAAACTTCCCTGGGTGTTTAGGGCTTGGGCAAGGATTTTCAATCGCTCTTTAGATCCGCCCCCATGTTGCGGTGTCTGTAACAGTTTTAGGCTGTCTGCGATCGCTGCTGTTGCTTGGGGCCACTGTCCAAGTTGCTCGAAGGCTAAGGAGAGATTGCTCAACACCATAGCTTGATTCAGCACATCCCTTTGGGTTTTGAAGGCTGAGGTCGCCTGTTGCCAAACTGTTACTGCCTGGGAAAAAAGTCCTGCTTCATATAGTTCTCTACCTCGCTGAACCAATTGTGGGCCATTAGGTAGACCTTGAACGATGGGATTTACCACAGGAACAAGTGCCGCAACAGGTAATACTCCAGTACCTAAACACAAAACCAAAAAAGTTGTGCCTAGAAACAAAGCCAAGAAAGTGAAGCTCGCTTTGGCGCATCTGCCCCTCTGCCCCCCTGCCCCTCTGCCCCTCTGCCCCCCTGCCCCTCTGCCCCTCTGCCCCTCTGCCCCTCTGCCCCCCTGGGCAAGCTTCAGAAAGGATTGTACTGCACAGAAAAATACAGACCGTTTTCTTGCCATGTTCTTTTCCTGGAAGAGATATCAACCAAAGGAATGCCCCAATCAAAGCGGGCTGTGAGATTGTCGCCTAGTTGCCACCTTAGACCAAGTCCTACAGATGCCAAAGTGTTGGGAGTATTCGATCCCAGATCGTTTCTCCTTGAATTGTTCCAGGCAGTACCAACATCAACAAACGGGGCGAGCTGTAAAACCGAGCGCCCCTGGGATGCACGATAAATCGGTAACCGGAGTTCTGCAGAAAAAAACGCACCATTATCAGTTAAGAGGGCATACTGACGGTAACCCCGAACACTTTCGGGGCCGCCTAAACCAAACTGCTCTAAAGGCACAAGTGCCCTAGTCGCCAGTTGTAAATTACCACGAAGCAACAGCAAGGTATCTGGGGCAAGGAGGCGCACCCACTGCCCCTGCCCCTGCCAGGCAAAAAAGCGGCTATCGGGAGCAGTTGTATGGATGGTGGCATTGATAGCACCAAGTCCGAGACTAAACTGGGAGCGGGCGGCTAATACTTCTCGACTACTCCTTTGAGTCCATTCCTGAAAAAACCGTAGCGCTGATATTCGGGTGCGTCCATTGTTATCGGATCCAGGCAAAAGAGGATAGGGAATCCGAGAAGTCCCTGGGGGCCTAATCGAGGTATCACTTTCTCGGCGAGAAGCCGTCAGACCGAGAGCGAAATCTTGGCTGGGAGTTTGGAAGACTGGCTGGCGGAGCGTTACGTCATAGTAGCGAAAATTAGCCTTGATCTTAAGTATGTCGAAGGGAGGTTCGATGACATTGCTCCATGAATTGCCGTAGCTCAAGTTGAGGGTGCCATTGCGGGGATTGAGGGGCAAGGTATAGCTGGCATCCAAGTTGTTGCTACCATCGGTATTGCTGTAGCCTACACTCAGACCATCCCCCAGCCCCAGTAAATTGGCTTCGTTGAGTTGTACTCCGCGTTGGAAACTGCCAACACTGGGGTCTCGGTCATTGTCGATGGTTATTGGGGTGCTGAAGGTCTTCGCCTCCGTCACTTGCACCTCCAGCAAACTCGTACCCGGACGCGCTCCAGCAGACAGTTCGGCAGAGATGTTTTTAATCAGGGGATTAAGTTGCAGTAGTTGCAAAGCCTCTAGCAAGCGGTTCCGATTCAGCGGCTTTGACGTGGCAATGGCTAGACGCGATCGCACATATTTAGGGTTCAGCCGCCGGGTACCTTTCACATTGATCGCTTCCAATCTACCTTCGACTACCTGGATTTTGACGACACCTCTGTTGAACGTTTGGGGCGGGATGAATGCACCAGAAGTCACATATCCTTTATCAAGGTAAAGCTGGGTGAGTGCAGAACGAACTTGGAGCACTTCAGTAAACGAGAGAGGGCGATTGGTGAAGGGAGCGGTAACTTTGGCTAGTGTTTTTGGGCTAAATACTGTGCTACCGACAACCTCGAACCGTTTAACAGTTATTCTGCCAGGAACCGTATTGGGGAGTTTTTCAGGGGTTGTAGGAGTTGGAGTCGGCTGTAAGAGGTCTGTGGGAGGAGGCAGCGGGGGAGGTGTTGGCGGTGCCTGGGGAGTTGGGCGAGGAGGCGGTAGGAGGTTTGGTGGAATGGTCTGCGCTCTGAGAGGTCCAGCCATCATGCTACTGGTCAACACAATGAAACTAAGCTGGAACCACGGGCGTTGGCAGAAGCTTGGGGGAAGTCTAGGCTGCATGACAGGTAGTTTATGTGTCAGCCAGGGATGGCAGATATGGCAGGACTTTGAGCGGTCGTGTCCCAGAGGACCGTGGGTTTGCTAAATTTGAGCGTGAATCAAATTGGTAGAACCCACCAAAATCCCTTTTTCACCTAATTTTTGAATTCCACCAATACAAGCCTGTTTGAATTTTTCTGGAACACTGGTAAGATTCTGAAAAATGCAGCCTCTCTCACAATATCATCTATTGAGGTCGGTGTCTCAGCTTTTTCTACAATAAATTTAAGAGCTGGCGATAGACGATAAACTTGAACACTTGAGTTCTTTAAGGGTATGAAAGCAAACCAAGCTGGTTGATTTTGTAGTTCGTTGATATCAATACCTTCAGGCAAAGCCGGAATGTTATAATTAAACTTCTCTATAAAAACTGATGGCGACTTAGTAACAAGTAGAGAGCCTGTATCTCTGAAACCACTAGAATCATCGCTTGTTATTTTCACATTAATTTTATCAAAATTTACATCAGGCAAAGGTAGCAGAAGAGCTTTACAGATTATTTTATCGTACTTTACAGCTTCTTTGAAGTATTTAATCAGGTGATTTTTAGATGTTTGAGCAAAGTCATTAAGAAAGTTGGCAAAATAGTCTATATCCTCTATCTCGCCTCTGTCTTTAAAATCATAATAATCTTTAAATGCTGTCAGCACTTCTGATTCAATTAGGCCAAAAAACTTATTCACTGTACTAAACTGTCCCCACAAATAACCAAACTTTTTGCGATACAACCCATCAGCAAAATTTTCTATTTTAGGCTTCATAGCAGCCAATTGAGTTAACGTCTCGATTTCCACCTCACTCAATTGATAACCTTGCAAGTGCTTAAAGTCCATTTCCAAATCTGTGAGGAATAATGGACTTGTGTACATTCTCACTAGTACACGCTGAAATTCAGCTAATGACATCAATCCCCCCATGGTTAATTACTGGTGTACGAGCTCGCTTAACTTCAGCTATAAGCTCGGTTATATCTGGAAAGTGGGAATCTCTCTCTATGATTACATAATCAGGATTACAAACTGACAGAGTGTAGTCATAAAGCTCCCAGAGTTCAGGCTGAATAGCACTTGAATGAGTGTCTAAAAGCAATCCGGTATTGTCTGTAGTGTAGCCAACAATATGAAGCTGCTTAATTGATGATTTAGGGAGGCTACTTATAAATGCTTTTGGATCAGTGTCAAGGTTTTTTGAGTTGATAAAAATGTTGGTAACGTCTAGTAGAATACCGCAGCCTGTTTCATTACACACTGCTGTTATAAATTCTGACTGAGACAGGGTGCTACAAGGTATATTAAACTCATGAGTAATAGTTTCAAGTACAAGGGGTATCCCCAAAAAACGTTGAATGCTTGTTACGTTTTTAATTACAACATCTAATACTTCATCTGTGTACCAAAGTGGAGACAGATGACCAAGAGCTTTTTCCAGTGTCCGTGTAATTGCAAAGTGGTCACTATAGTAAGTCGGCTGTACAACCTCTAACAAACGAGCAATAGTATCAAGGTATGACTGAGGCGGACGTTCTACAGAACCGATTGATAAGCTTAATCCATGAGGAATTAGTGTAAATAAATCAGACAAATTGCTAAGTTCTTTATCCTGAAAATCAGTGAGAGCAAAATATGCGTCTGCAATGAATTCAAGGCAGTCAAATGACTCTGGGAAATTAAGAATCTCAGACTTGAGGCTAGGCCGAAGCCCTAAGCCAACATTAGGCGTGATATAATTCATACCCTACAATCCTTGGAGATATTCAGGGGGTCAAGAAGTTTAAATGGTCGCCGCTTTGGGAACGCAACTCCTCTAGGGAACCCTGGAGTTTTAACTTGCCTTGATCCAGTAACACAATCCAATCTGCCCGATTGACAACTCTGGGGCGGTGGCTAATAATTATCGTGGTCTTGCCGATTCGGTGAGCCAGAAGCCCTTCTAAAACTTTGCTTTCACTCACTGGATCGAGGTTAGCCGTTGATTCATCCAAAATCAGAACAGGTGGATCGGTGACAATGGCTCTTGCTATAGCCAGTCGTTGCCGTTGCCCTCCGGAAATACTCGCGCCAAACTCACCCAAGACGGTTTGATATTTGTCGGGCAGGTTACTAATAAACTCATCGGCTTTAGCCATTTGACAGGCTATCACAATTTCCTTAAATGTGACATGAGGCGCACCTAGACGAAAATTGGCAATAATAGAGCGACTCCAAAAGTGAGGTTCTTGGGGAATGAGGATAACCTGTCGGCGTAGACAATCGAGGGAGAGGTCTTGCAGGTTATAGATGCCAATGCGAATATTGCCGGATTGCAAGGGATACAGCCCCGCAATGAGTTTCGCTACAGTACTCTTGCCACAGCCAGACTCCCCTATGAGAGCAACGACTTGACCTCCAGGAATAGTAAGGGAGAAATCATCAAGTAAGCCAACTTGACCTGGATAGTTAAAATTAAGATTTTTACAAACAATATCAGCATTTTCAGGGATTTGAGTCAAGGGCTTTTTAGCATCTTCCGGTTGGGTTTCTGGTTTAGCATCAGTAACGGCTGTAAGGCGTTCAGCAGCGGTTCTGATCCAGATTAATTCATTGATGATGATAACTAAACCAGTTACCAAACGAATTACATTTTGAGACAGGGTATAGGAAGCAACCAGTTGACCAATACTGATTTTTCTAGCAATTACTAGATTGCTACCAAACCATAGTAAGCCAACATTACCGAGATTAGAGACAACATCAGAGAATGTGCGGTTAATGACAACAATTTGGATGGCACGAAAGGTCTTATGTGCTACTCTGCCACAGCGACTCTGGAGTTCTTCCCACAGCTCTTGTGCTGCCGAGGTTGTTTTGAGGGTGAGTCCTCCCTTAAAGGTTTCTATCAGAATAGCCTGGTTTTCACCTTCTTCGGCTAGTACTGTTCGGATTTTTTGTCGGAGTGTAGGGAGGAAAGCGACCGTCGATAGGGTCATCACAGCAGCAATAGAAGCGCTGATTAGCATTAATTTCCAGCTGTAAAGCAACAAGAAACCCAAAGAAGCGATCGCCAGAAAAAACTCACTGGGCAGACTGACAAGAAGTTGGGAGATTACATTTCTAATGCGTTGAATATCTCGCAGACGACTAATGATTTCGCCACTGCGATGAGTTTCGTAATAAGTCAGTGGTAGGAGTAGTATTGCTCTTACAAATTCTAGAATTAGCCCCAACTCTAGCCGTTGAGCAAAATGTGAAATCAGGTTAGACTGCACTAATCTGAGTCCACTGCCAATTAGGCTCATGACTACAACGGCAATAATCACACCGTTGAGCAGCTTGGTATCCCCCCGCACTAGCACATCATCAGTCAAAATTTGGATCAGGAAGGGGTAAGCAAGGGTAATTAGACCTACGAAGAGGTTAAGCAGTAATGCCTGACTCAAAATAGCCCGATAGGGCCAAATGCTTTGTAGGAAGCGTCCCAGTGTATTAACTTCATCATCTGGTTGGGCAGCTAGACGAACCAGGGTAAGCGCAAGAAAAAAATGCCCAAAATATGATATATAGGCAATGCTAATCCCAATAATGAAGTTTGATTCTTAGCTTTATTGCGATTATTCTCAGTATTATTGAGAGCCAAGTACTTTTATTGCTTCTTGCGCTTACCCTGCTAGACGAACAGGGTCTGCCTGTAGCACTAACATGATGAAATTTTGCCAACCATCTGTTAGCTGCTTACGGGATAAATAACGAACACCAACGGCAGGATCAGCGACGACATACTTTTTGCCCCGTCGCCCGTACAACACTACCCAGTGATATCCCAGCCAGTGAATGATGGCTGGTAGAGGTAGGGTATCGATTTTGTCAATGAGCTTTGGTAAAGCTTTGACGCCTTTGGTGTTGAAACCTAGAGCCTCTGCCCCCCGTTTTAAACCCAGCAGTGACGTTCCCTGTTGCCCAGTGCCGACGACTTCCCGAATGTGGCTGATGGCGAGGGTACGCCCGTAGTATTTGGCTATGGTAGCTAAGCAAGCCGCCCCACAGTCTGACTCACCATGTTGTAAAACACACGGGTATATCACAAATTTGACCATCATATTAGTCAAAGCTCATGTCGCGGACTCCTCAATTCACAGTCCCGCTACTGCGTCGGACTCCATGAGCTTTATTGACGGGATGCCCCACCGCCGACTATGACTGCATAAGTGAACATCACTAAGCAACATGCGTGCCGCACAGACCAAGGTGCTTACTGCCGCCGACTACGGCTGCTAAGTGAACATCACTCAGCCCTTCTGTAAACTCTTCCCAGCCCAACTCTTCCAGCCCCTGGGATCGCCCCGAAGGCTAGGATTGATTTTTTTCTGATTTCACATCTTCTGCTGTTTGGTAAACCTGTTCGAATTCCATGGCTTTTTCTCCTGCTTTATACTTTCAACTTGTGAACCTCTATTTACTTCTCAGGCCCACCTCCAAGATTTACGCAATAAGTTACAAAACTTCACATTAACTGGTTCAAGGTGACAAATATCGGGCTAGGGTGTATAGCAGGAAGCTGGAGTCAGCCAAGGGATGTGAGGTGTAACGCTGGGTGCATTAGCTGTGAAGAGCACCTCACCTTTGGCGTTGGTCACCCACCCTTGGGCTTCCACAATAGTAGCTGGCTCAGAACTGGTCGGATTGCTAGGGATAGCAGCACGAGCGCGATTCTCTTCGCCTTGAACTGTCGTACCCAAATCTACTAGAGTGGGCTCACTTGCGAGAGCTTCCCTAGGAGTGGGCGGCAGTCCGCCGCGTCCAGTGACAACAAATTTGCTGGCTACTGGCCCCACGTCCGCTGGACAGCCTTGGGTAATCAGTCCAGTGACATCGACTGGCTCCACTGGCAAGTTGACTAAGCCTTGGTTCGGGTTGATACCAAGGGTGTGGATTTCTATCACGCCATTAAGCTTGGGGTTCTGTTGAGAAAAGGCAGTGATGTCACTTAGCAAAGTTAGTTTTTCACGGCGCTCTATCCCAAAGATTCCCTGAGCCGTGATTTGGATGAAACCACCCTTGCCTTCGAAAGCATTGGCCTTGATGTCGCTATTTTCTGAAGGGACGGCGACGATAAATGGGGTGTTGATAGTGATATAGCCACCATTCCCAGGAGCGCCTGCGGTGCCAGCTGTAGTAGAGATGTTACTGTTGTGGCGCAACAGCAATAAGTTCTGTGTTCTCAGGGTAATATCGCCACCATTCCCCGATCCGGTTGTAGCAGTGATGGCTCCTTTGTCCAGCTGGATGGAGCCAGCTTGTACCTGAAGTAAGCCTGCTTTCCCTAAACCTGTACTGCTCACACTTACTTCAGCCCCATCCCGGACATTTAACTGCCAGTTTCAATGAAAATACTGCCGCCACTGCCTACTGCTGCTGAATTCACACTGCTAAGAATGCCAGTGTCGCTGCCGCTCAAAGAAATTGTATCTGCACTGACAGCAATCGCTCCTGCATTCCCTACATTTGACGTCGAAGCGAGGATTTTCCCCCCATCCCGAAGGAGTAACCGCCCTGTTTTAATTCCGATTTTGCCCCCACTGCCGATAGCGGTATCTCTTACTGTCGCTCTTATGCTGCCGCCTCCTTCCACTACCAAATTGTGGGCATTCACCTCCAAATTTCCCCCATTCCCTCGTGCAAATGTGGCAACAGAGACTGTCCCATCCTGGACAATCAACTGCCTGGTGTTAATTCGCAGTTTCCCAGCATTGCCAGTAGCAGGGGGGGCAGTGGTGTCCGAAAATTTGCTACCAGATTGAGAGAAAAGACCACTGATAGACGACCCATTTTTAGCCTCGCTAATCACTTCCACAGACTCAGTGGCAGTCACGTCCAGAATTCCCGCATCCCCTTGCCCATCAGTCTGAGTGCCAATCTGCCCCCCATCCCGAAGGATTAACCGCCCCGTTTTCAGAGTTACATTCCCCCCAGCACCTGTGGCTCCTGAGTAGACTGTAGCAAGCAACGCGCTGGGATTGGGAATGGGATTATTATCAGTTCCAGTCACTTCCACCGACTCCAAGGCACTCACCGCCAACGTCCCCCCCGGTTCCGACCCCCGAGTACTGGCATCAATCTGGGAACCATCGGTGAGCGTCACCCGCCTGCCCTGAACTTGAATATCGCCGCCGCCCGAGCCACTGGCGTCGACTTCCGCCCCCTGGGAAAGTTTAATATCTTGGAAGTTCTGGACGCCCTCATAGCCCAAGGACCAGCCTTTATCTATGGGAGTTAGGCTTACCAGACTGGGGCCAGCCACACTCCCCAGCTCAATCCGTCCCCCTGGTGACGTCAGACTGCCTCCCTCCAGCGCTATGTCACCGCCCACTAGCGCCAAAGTTTTACCAGGCTGCACCTGTAGACCAACGGTTTGACCGCTACTATCGGTCGCTTGGGATTTATTGAGAATGCTCCCCGACGTCGATCCGAATTGCAAACCAAGGGGCATACTTATAGTCAGCAGGGGTGTGGTTTGGGGCGCAGTCGCACTGAACTGAGTGCCATCAGCAAATTTCACAGCACGAGCCGTACTTGCCACAAACGAGCCACGGATGTCCAAGGAAGCATTGCGGCCAAAAATTATCCCATTGGGATTGAGCAGAAACAGGTTTGCAGTACCGTTGGCTCGAATCAAACCATCAATGTTAGAGACAGACAAACCCGTCACACGGCTAATGATGTTCTGAATAGCTGGGCTGTTGTTGAAGTGGGCTTCACCATTAGTGGGTACAGAAAACTGTTCAAAGCTATGGAACAGATTTCGACCCCGCGTTGCCCCACCTTCGATCACATCAGAACTACCGGAGCGTGTAACGACAGAATGTTCAGCCCCCAGCGTGCCATCAGGGGTGATCTGAGCTTTGGCGCAATCAAAAGAAGAGGCGATCGCCCCACCAACTGCTAGACAACTCGCTAGCCCTAACTTCCAGCACCAACTCTTGCAGCTTTGAGTCATGACAAAATTCACCTCCTCCAAAGCAACAGTAGGAGTCAGATCACGCTTCCCACGCAACTATAAATATACGGGACGCAAGCTACGAACACAATGTACAATCTTTCGGAGAAACTATCTATTCTTTCGATCCGACTTTGATCGGTCGTGCCCCATAAAAACGTGGCTTTGATGGAACTATGAACAGCACAATTCACCTACTGGATGTTGTGGCATTGGTTGAGGACTTGCCCGCACAGGGTTTGTCTCGCGGTCAGGTGGGTACTGTTGTCGATGAGCTTGATACTGATGCCTTTCTAGTTGAATTCAGCGACTCGGACGGGCGCACCTATGCCATGTTGCCTCTGCTCACTCATCAGCTTATTGTTCTGCACTACGAGCCTGTTGAGCCTCAGTTATTGGAAGTCTAGGGCACATGACAGGTAGTAGGCGTCAGCCAGGGAATATCGAGTGTGACAGTAGGCGCAGTAGCCACGAGTTCCACTTCGCCTTTGGCGTTGGTCACCCATCCAGTAGCTTCGACAATCGGAGCGGCTTCGGTTCTAGTCGTCTTGGTGTAAGTAGCAGCACTAGAGTGATTTTCTTGGCCTTGAACCGGCGTACCTAAATCTGCCAGAGCGGACTCATTTCTGAGAGCTTCCCTAGGAGTAGGCGGCAATCCACCGCGTCCAGTGATGACAAATTTGCTTGCTCGTGGCCCCACATCTACTGGACAGCCCTGTGCAATTAGCCCGGTGACATCGACTGGTTCCACTGGCAAGTTGACTAACCCAAGGTTTGGGTTGATACCCAGCGTATTAATTTCTATCACGCCATTAAGCTCTGGGTTCTGTTGAGAAAATGCGGTGATGTCACTCAGCGGAGTTAGTTGTTCACGGCGCTCTATCCCAAAGACTCCCTGGGCCGTAATTTGGATGAAACCACCCTTGCCTGAGTTGGCATTAGCTGTGATGTCGCTATTTTCCGCAGGGACGGCGACGATTGATGGGGTATTGATAGTGATATTGCCACCATTCCCACCAGCGCCTCCTGCAGTGGTAGATATCTTACCGCCGTGGCGCAACAGCAATATTACGCTGCGATCGCAGCGTAATATTGCCGCCTTTACCCGATTCGGTGTCAGCTACGATGGCTCCAAGGTTATCCAGCCGGATGGAGCGAGTACTGACTTCTAGGTTGCCTGCATCCCCTGACTCTGAACCTACGCTACCTACAGTTACTTGAGCTTTATCCCGAACAACCAACTGCCCCGTAGCAATCGTCAAGTTTCCGGCAGGGCCGGTACCGCGAGTCCGAGCAAACAAGCCACTGCTAACCTCACCATCCGCTGATGTTCCGCTCAGTTCCACAGAGTCGGCGCTCACAGCCAAATTCCCCCCCTTGCCCTGGCTACCAATACCAGCACTAGCTGCTACCTGTGCCCCATTCTGGACAATCAACTGCCCCGTAGCAATCGTCAAGTTGCCCGCATCACCAGTACCTTCAGTCTGAGCAAATAAGCCACTACGAACCTGACGAGCTGGTGTTTTTACTGCTCCGCTCAGTTCCACAGCGTCAGAGGCGGTCACGACCAAATTCCCCCCCTTGCCCTGGCTATCCACACCAGTACCGGCTGCTATGAATGCCCCATCCTGGACAATCAACCTCCTAGTGGTAATCCTTAAGTCGCCAGCAGCTCCGACACCCGCAGTATCAGTACTCAAGCTGCTGAAAAACTGCTCACCAATTGCTGTGGTTACAGACCCAGTTAATTCTACAGATTCAGAGGCGTTCACGGCCAAAGTCCCTCCTGAACGCGCCCCCCTGTTAAAAGCATCAATTTGTGAACCATCGGTGAGTGTAAGGCGCCTGCCCTGCACCTGAATATCGCCGCCGCCCTCACCACTGGCATCCACAATAGCTTGCTGGGACAATCGGATGTCCCTGAAGTTCTGTACACCTTCGTATCCTAGAGCCCAGCCTTGAGCGGTAGGGGTCAAGCTGACTAGGCTGGGGCCAGCAACGCTACCCAGCTCAATCCGTCCTGCTTCTGCTGTTAGACTGCCACCATCCAGCGTTACATCACCCCCCACGAGCCCTAGAGTCTTTCCAGGCTGAACTTGAAGACCAACAGGTGTACCATTGCTATCAACCGCAACCGATTGATTGAGGATGCTCCCCGTAGACCCCCCGAATTGCAAGCCAATCGGAACACTCACTGTCAACAGGGGTGTAGTTTGAGGTTCTGTGGCACTGAACTGAGTCCCATCGGCAAATTTTAGACTACTTGCTGTACTTGCCACAAAAGAACCACTAACATTCAGACTGGCGTTTGGTCCAAAGATAATGCCATTGGGATTAATCAGAAATAAGTTGGCATTGCCTAAGACGCCGAGTTTCCCAAAAATGTTGGAGGGGTTACTCCCCGTCACTCGACTCAGAATGTTCTCAATCCCAGCGGGATTAGCAAAATAGGCTCCTCGTCCTTCATCAATATTGAATTCCCGAAAACTGTGGAAGAGGTTCGCTCCTCGCTTCGCCCCACCATCGATTTGGTTACTAGGGAGGCCATTGATGTTGGTGGGTGTAACAACAGAACTTTCAGATCCCAAGGTGCTATCGGGTACGAGCTTGCTTTGAGCAAGAGCATAATTCCAGGGTAAGGCAATTATTGCTCCACTAATCGTTAAAGAAGTCGCTAGCTTTAACTTACAGCACCGATTCTTCCAGCTTTGAAGCATCAAAGAAAATACTTATCTAAGGTAACAGAAATTTGGGTAGAGTTTTGCCCATACGATCCGGCTTAGTGCAAAGCCGACGGAATAAAATGCCTGCCAAAAAGTTTTTCTGTAAACTGCTCAAGGGGCGGTGGTTTCTAGCAATGTCACCAGGACTGACAGACCACAACTGGACAATCGAGGCACCAATCACAACACCGCCCCTAGTGCGCTCAACAATACTTAAGCAAAAGGCCACCGTGGCTGTTACTGCTTAGGTGGCGGCTCCGGGCTTGCGGGCTGCTTCTGGGATGGGGCCGGGCGTTTGGGCGGAGCCTGGTTCACTCCCGGCTCCGCCTCCGGCTCTCGGGCAGGGGCCGGGCGGCGCATGGGTCCGGGCGGGGGCATGATGCAGGGGGGTGGTAATTCGCCTCTTCTACAATAGTGGCGGGGTTCTGATTGAGCTGGAGAACTCAGTCCGGCCCCTATAGCAGCTATTTCAATCAGCAAAAGAGGAATCAGTAGTTTTTTCGCCAGTGGTTGAGTCTTCATCGTGTCATTAAGAGGGAACGTCTTACTTTTGCAGTAATACAAGACTCTACAAGCTGAAGTTACAGCTTTTCGGACTCTGTTGCAAAAACTTGTGGCTCCATATGGATTTGGGTGAGTTGAAACAGAAACAGGAGTTGATAACCTATAACACCCTTTGCAAAGGGTTGGTTTGGGTTCAACAGCCAGCTACAAAGTTCTAGCATGATACTGAATCAGCAAAATTTGCTTGATGGTGCCAAATGTTACGAGACGCTTCGCCAGCTCAGAAGAAAAGCGATGGCTCCCTTATTAGCAAAAGTTATAGCTAGCCCTAACGTCTAGCTCCAACTTCTCCAGCTTTGACTCATCCCAGCATTTGCCTATTTAAAAGCAACAGTAGTTGAGTGAACTACTGTCATTTACTAATTAGGATAAACGGAAACAAACCGTAGAAGTGTTATTTGTGTCACAAATAGTTATAAATAGTCGTAATCAGTATCTAGCAGTACTTTCGCCACGAGGGTTACCTTTGTTACCCTTGGCTGATTACTCCCCCTACGTTTGTGAGTCACACCGCCAATTTAATCATTATAAATCAAGCATGAGACATGCCTCGCCGTCGCCAGCCCAATCAACCGATTCTGTTGTAGCAGTCTTTGATTTCGATGGCACTCTGACCCGACGCGACTCTTTGTTGCCTTTCCTGCATCGGGCTGTGGGTCGATTCCGATTTTTATGGGGAATGTTGGTCTTAACTCCGATGTTGCTGCGATATGCCTTGCGACTCATAGTTTCCAAAAGTATAGGCAAATATTGCATTGCCATGGATTGCGTTTCAGCTCTCCCCTTCATTTTTGGTTTAGTGTTTTGCACACCACGGACGAACTACGCGCCTCCCTATCCTGTCAAGCCGAAGCCTCGCAGGAGTACTTTTTTGCTGCAAAGCGACCATTTATGCAACCACCCTTGCCCATTCAGGCTAATAGTTATGGTTACTGGGCAACTTTGCCCCTGAGTCCCCAACAAATTTTACCTCTCCCAGGGTTTCTCAAGTCTTTGGGATTGAACCCCCTACTTGCTATTGAGTTGTCTTGGTACTTAGTTAACTATAACACTAATACTGCCTGATGTTTGCTAAGATTTGTAGCTATTTGCCTATACTATGAGCAAACAGTTTCAATACCGAATTGGCGAGCTAAGGAAGCAATGCTGAATCACTTCTTTGCCAATTGGTCAGAAGAACGACTGTACAAAGTGGGACAAAGGTTTGCAGTACAGGTGATCCCCCAGATGCTCCGCCCAGAAGCTTTGCGGCGTGTCCGATGGCATCAAGAACAAGGACATCATCTGGTGGTGCTCAGCGCATCTCTAGAGGCTTACTTGTTGCCTTGGGGAGAGAATATGGGCTTTGACCAGGTACTGAGCACGCGACTGGAAGTTAAGTCTGGTATTGTAACCGGACTGATTTTAGGAAAGAATTGCTACGGCATAGAAAAGGTGGAGCGCCTGAAAGCATACTTGGGAGATTTGAGCCAGTATTGCTTGTACGCTTATGGTGATAGTCTAGGAGATCGGGAACTGCTTAATATTGCTAACTATCCCTACTACCGGAGATTTGACCAGGTTTCTCCTTTCTAGGCTGAATGGCAGCAAGGGCGATCGCGGACGGCAAAATCCGATGTTCCTGAACTTGAATCCGGGCATGAAGCGTTTCTGGGGTAAGCGAAAGGATGGTCGAAGGAGTATTCAATCGAAATGGGATGACGAGGTTAGGCAATACCTTGACAAATACTATGCGTTAGTTGGAAAACACAGTGATGAGCTGGAAGATTTGATAACTAGTGCTCAGAAGAAAGGTATTGAAGTCAAGGAGGGTTTTGAACCTGAGTTCAAGCCAAACAAAAAGAGCAAGGGTACGATAATATACACTACTGGCGGTGTTCTTCCCACGAAGCGCTGGTCATTCAAGGAAGAGTTCTTGCACTCTCTGGTCGAACAAAGCAGGAAAAAACTTAAGATAGTTCAGCCAGAGATTGACAGAATGAAAACAATGAATAAAAAAGCTGCTGAGCGAGGTGAACCATTACCTTTTAGTGCAGAGCAGATAGCTCGTTTAACACCTAAAATACTAAAAGATATCTCTCGTATCAAAAAAGAAATCGACAAGAGGAACTTGAAAGCTGAGGCGACTGGAAGGGCAGCAGAGGAAGTTTTTGTTAAAGAATGGATGTTAAAGCATCCAAAGCTTGGGGAAATAGGAGAAGCAGAAAGAACTTTACTTGAAACACAGATTGAGAGGCTGCGGAAGTATGGATTATCCCGTGGATATTAACTTGGGTGTTGCTATTTGGGTAGAAGAATCTAGACCTGATTATGTAGATTATTCTCGGTGCTGGAGACTTCATGGCACGACTTTTGATGATTGGTGGGGTTTCGGTGATGAGTTCACAACAGACTATTCTGGAGAAGTTGCGTTGATTTCTCGAACATCCAAGTCGATTCGGAACTTGGAAATTGGCAGATATCATAGCAATCGTAAGTCATGGGGATGGTATATAGAAACGGAAGAACTTCCTGCCCCCCCCTTTTTGATTACTAACAAACTTGATGCATGTATTATTTTCGATGGATTAATTGAGCTAGAACTGACTCAGGATGGTGAAGAAATCTTTGAAGATAGTTATGAGGGCAACTCCTTTCCAGTTATGAGTCGCTCAGGTTGGTTTGGTATCTTAACTGACAAAGTAAACGCAATACACTTACTGGCTTTCTCAGAACAAGAGAACCAGGAAATCGTAGAAAACTCATATGTGATGCGGGCGGGGAGGGATTGGGCTTTAGGTAAGATGGTTAAGTGTAACGAACTACAAACAGAAACATTCAAAACCGCAAACAGCGTCATGGGTAGTAGTTGAAGCGCCTTGAATTTTTAGATATATTTCCTGAATTACACTTGACCAAGTCTCTCCTTTCTAGCTCGAATGGCGGCAAGTGCGATCGCGGGCGGCAAAATTCGATGTTCCTGAACTTGAATCCGGGCATGAAGCGTTAATGATGTGTCTTCGGGCAGCACTGGTACAGCAGCTTGGAGCAAAATCGGGCCACTGTCCACTTCTAAACACACTAGATGAACTGTACAGCCAGTAATTTTCACTCTGGCATCTAGAGCCTGCTCCACTGCCCTGACTCCGCGAAAACTGGGCAACAAACTCGGATGGATATTGATAATTCGGTCGGGGAAGGCATCAATCAGAACCGGTGTCACTAGTCGCATCCAGCCTGCCATGACAACCCACTCCACCTCATACTGCCGCAAGGTCTGGACAATTTGGCGGTCGAAATCTTCGCGGTGCTGAAAGTCGCGGTGATTTAACAAAACAGCTGGAACAGCCCATTTGGCTGCTCGTGCCGCCGCCTTAGCCTCCGGGTTATTGTAAATCAAGACTTGAATTTGGGCGTTGAGCTGCCCTTGGGCGATCGCACTGGCAACCGCCTCAAAGTTACTGCCATTCCCAGAAGCCATAATTCCCAGTTTCAAAGGGATGCCTTCTTTCGGTAAATTGGGTGGAACGCTTGGAGAAACCAGGCTGGGGGTAGAATCAGGACTAGACTTAGCTGGTACTGGAACAGGCGTCATAGCAGCAGGGAGGAAAAGTTAAAGATGCCAAAACTATATGGTAGGTCGTGGCTAGACAATGATGCGATCGCGGCCTGGATATTTCTCGCTCCAGCGCTTATCCTGTTGGGCATCTTTCTTTTGTGGCCTATTGCCTACCTGTTTTATCTCAGCTTTACCGCTGGTAGTTTCACTTCATCTGGCACTCGCTTAGTTGGCTTGATAAACTACTGGCGCTTACTACTGAACCCGGATTTTGGGCAGGTTCTCGGTAACACAGTCTATTTCACCGTTGCCACTGTCATTCCCAGTCTGGTTATCCCTTTGGGACTGGCGGTGCTGTTGAATCGTGCGTTTGCCCTCCGAGGGCTCCTGCGTAGCGCCTATTTCCTTCCCTCCGTCACTTCCCTCGTGGCAGCTGGGTTAGGATTTCGCTGGCTGTTTCAAACCGAAGGGCCGATCAATGCGCTGCTAAGTTCTATCGGGATTGAGCCGATTTCATGGCTGGGTAGCACGACTTGGGCAATGCCGGTGCTGATTTTGTTGAGCATCTGGAAACAGCTGGGTTTCAATATGGTGGTGTTTTTGGCTGGGCTGCAAGCGATTCCTCCCAGTCGTTATGAGGCAGCTGAGTTAGATGGAGCGGACGAAGCGCAGCAATTTTGGCATATTACTCTGCCTGGATTGCGGTCTACCCTTGTGTTTGCGACGATCACGACTGCCATTTTCACGCTACGGAGTTTTGAGCAGGTTTATGTCATCACCGGGGGTGGCCCGTTGAACTCCACAAATTTGCTGGTTTACTACATCTACGAACAGGCTTTCGCTCAATTTGATTTTGGTTATGCTGCTGCCGCCGCAACGGTACTGCTAGCTGTGACCTTGTTGCTGGTCTATTTGCAGTTGCAAACTTGGGGCGAAGAAACTTAGGCGTCAATCAATGACCGCGCAGGCTTTGATAGCGATAGAACGCATATGTATCAAATAATGCAGCGACAAAGCTGCAAGTCAGGCTAATCGCGACCAGTCCTCGGAAGGGATTTCCGCTCCCAAAGGTGGCTAAAAACTGCAAAATCTGCTCGGCAATCGCCTCAGCGATTCCTTCCGGGCCAGGAATGTAACCGATTAGGGAGAGACTGACCATTGCCCCACCGACCAACAACATGGGGGCAACAAAGCTCAAAACAATTGTCAGCAGTAGAGAGCGGAGGAAATTGGGCAAAATAATCATGCAGTCGAGTGTCCCTGGGTCAAGTTGACGATAGACGATGGGAGACGTTTGCCACTTTCTACAATAAGAGCGATCGCGCTTGAGGAGTCGAGATGACAAAAATCTTAAATCTTTATTAAAAGTTTTGTTTATTACTCCAAACAGATGTTGCCTGTCTCACGCAGAAATTGAAGTGCCAGAAGTATTGAAAAATCGTTGCATCTTCGGGCGTTAGAAGCTTCAGATGGACTTCGGGCCCGAATATCCCCCCCTCTCGATTCTGAGAGAGACTTTAAAAAAGTTAGCCTTGACTTACTTATGACTCTTAAATTGGTATTCTTAACCCAGATGTCGAGTCAGTGTTACCACATTGAGTGAAACTACGACGGGTTCAAGCTTGGGGGTATGGAGTCAGCGGTTGCTGGCGGCGATTTTACTGGGTGGACAAGTGGTCCTGCACCTGCGCAGAGGCAAAATCAACCGTCGCAACACCCTCGACCAGATGGCAGCAGTTGGCCCTGCATCGCTGCTAATTGCCCTGGTGACGGCTATTTTTGTGGGGATGGTATTTACCATTCAAGTGGCACGGGAGTTTATCAATTTTGGTGCCGGAAACACTGTGGGCGGAGTGCTAGCGATCGCCTTGACACGGGAGCTAGCGCCAGTTCTGACGGGTGTAGTTCTGGCGGGGCGAGTCGGCTCTGCGTTCGCAGCGGAAATCGGCACTATGAAGGTGTCAGAGCAGATTGATGCGCTCTACATTCTGAAAACTGACCCGCTTGATTACCTAGTTATTCCCCGTGTAATTGCTTGCTGCTTGATGTTGCCAATTTTGACCATCCTGTTTCTAATTACAGGCATGGCTGGGGGATTGCTAATTTCCACCAATTTGTACAACCTCTCCTCAACCGTATTTCTGGATTCAGCTCGGAATTTACTCCACGTTTGGGATATCTGTAGCGCCATGATTAAAGCGATTTGCTTTGGGGCTTTGATTGCTGTGATTGGGTGCAGTTGGGGCTTAACGACAACGGGGGGAGCCAAGGGAGTGGGGCAATCTACAACCGCTGCCGTGGTGACAGCGTTGCTGATTATCTTTGTTACAAACTTTCTATTGTCTTGGTTGATGTTTCAGGGGACTGGCAGTGCAGTGCTTCAGGAATTGTAAGGGCTTACACCTTTTACAATGGGTGTAATGTCTACTGATATAGCAGGATTTGAGACTGTGACCACTTCCTTTGTGCCTGACTCGGTATCAACCGTTCAACTCACGCCCAGTTACAAGTTGCCTTTGGTGTTGGTGATTGCTGCGATTCCAGTGCTACTGGTGCAAGCTTGGATGGGAGGTGCGATCGCACTTTTTGGCTTGTTTCTCATGTTCCAAGCTGCAACGTTACGCCTGCAACTTACTGAAAGCGCCTTAGATATTTACCGAGGCGAAACATTAATTCGGCGCTTTCCCTACACAGAATGGCAAAATTGGCGGATTTTCTGGCCTGCACTTCCGATTCTGTTCTACTTCAAAGAAGTCAAGAGTATCCACTTCTTGCCGATTCTGTTTGATCCCAAGACGCTAAAAACCTGTCTAGAGCAACGCTGCCCAGCTGCCCTTTAACAGCTCCATACCTACTAGTTTTTATGAATGTAGACGAATCCCAAACCCCAGAACCAGCTGTTGAGTCGTCAGTGGAACCAGAGGAGCCTCGTCCTACGGATGAGCCAGTGGAACCAGACAGGGCTCAGGCATCGGAGGCGGCACAACGAGTTGCTTCTTTGCAACGCCAGGAACAGGATCTAAGACAGGAGATAGCCAGTCTGCAAGCCTCCTACCAACTGCTTTCTGAGCAAGTAGCTGAAACCCAAAGCAACTTGGGACGCTTGGTGCCAGAGGCTCTTTCGCAGTTGGAGCAACGCAAACAGTCGCTGCAAATTGCTGTAGAACAGCTGGAACGTCGTCAGGAACGCATCCGGACGGAGATGCGAACGACTTTTGCTGGGGCTTCCCAAGAACTGGCGATTCGCGTGCAAGGCTTTAAAGACTATCTCACCGGTAGCTTACAGGATTTGGCAGCAGCGGCGGAGCAGCTGGAATTGGTGCCAAAGGCAAAAGCCGAACCGGAATTGCCGCTAGTCAAAGAGTCCAAGCCAGCCCACAAGCCGTCGTCAACACCGCAATTTGGCGAACAGCAGTTTCAATCGACCACGAAGCAAATTCGCCGCTTAATCGACCAATATCGCACCAAGCCGGACTACTACGGTCCACCTTGGCAACTGCGCCGCACGTTTGAACCGGTTCACGCCGAGCGAGTGTCAAACTGGTTTTTTACCCAAGGAGGGAGAGGCGCTTTGCGGACGATGGGCAGCCGCTTGCAGAATATCCTGATCGGCTCGGCAATCATCTCGATTTTATACACGCTGCATGATGATCGCCTCCGCACTCTGGTATTAGCAAATACGCCTGAACGTCTGGGAGAATGGCGTAGAGGATTGCAGGACTGTTTAGGAATTTCTCGTGGTGATTTCGGCCCCGAGCGTGGTGTGGTATTATTTGAATCATCTGAAGCTGTGGCACAAAAAGCTGATCGACTCGTTAAAGCAAATCAGCTGCCGCTGATTTTAGTTGACGATTCCGAAGAGCAAATCAGTCTTTCACTGCTGCAATTCCCCCTGTGGCTGGCTTTTGCCCCTGACCCACAAATGGCTAAAAATTATGACTTTTAAGTAGTCAGGAGTCAGGAGTCAGAAGTCAGAAGGGGGAAAGCTGCCTACAAAGAGCCGAGTTTCGACTAACCCTCGTTATGGAAAGAATTATTTCGCATACCATAAGTGAGATTTGTAACTTATTGGTCAAAAACCAAAAGACAAATTCTAATTCCTGACTCCTGACTCCTGACTCCTGTTTTAAATATGACTCTTTGGTTGATTTTATCTGGTGCAATTTTACTCGTAGCTTACCTACTGGGTTCGATTCCCACTGGATACATGGCAGGGCGGCTGTTAAAAGGCATTGATATCCGTGAACATGGGTCTGGTTCAACAGGGGCAACCAATGTGCTCAGAACGCTAGGAAAAGGCCCCGGGTTATTGGTTTTACTTGTTGATGCGTTGAAGGGAATATTGGCGATCGCACTTGTTCCCTGGGTCTTCACCCTTACCGCTAACCACAACTTTGTCCCCCAAAGAGTGAATCCTGACTCCTGGCTTCCCTGGATAGTGGCATTGGCTGGGTTAGCGGTCTTACTAGGACACAGTAAATCAATCTGGCTCGGCTTTACTGGTGGCAAATCGGTGGCGACAAGTTTAGGCGTATTGTTAGCAATGTGCCCTCAGGTGGGTTTGGGAACCCTGGGGGTGTTTGGCGTCGTGTTGGCGCTGTCACGGATTGTGTCCCTCAGTTCCATTGCTGGAGCGATCGCGGTTTCTATCCTGATGCTTCTTCTGCATCAGCCACTAGCCTACCAGCTGTTTGCAGTTGTCGGTGGTCTGTATGTCATTTGGCGACACTACAGCAACATCCAGCGCCTACTTACTGGGACGGAGCCGCGACTGGGGCAAAAATTAGCGTCAGAACCCGAACAAAATCTTAGTTGAGCAGGATAGATCAGGAATCGAATCAAACAACGAGATGACGAAGAAATTTGATCTGATACTGAGGCTCCCCATCCCTCAACCGCGAGGGTACTCCTACCATAAAACGAGGGTACTCCCGATGTTTTTGGTAGGAGGGGAATCGCGGACAGGATATAAAACTAAGCAGGACTATCTTGCTGTTGGACATAACGCTTT
>JAABUZ0100002017.1_pt1 | contig 35403 bp, 27 predicted proteins | sample 5562091 | NCBI WGS metagenome assembly JAABUZ01 (sample SAMN12813069, study PRJNA571459) | rock metagenome | isolation source: Antarctica rocks | place: Antarctica: Victoria Land, Linnaeus Terrace sud | collected 2015-12-21 | reverse complement strand
CGTCGGACAACCGCGACGGTCCCTACGCGATGCACCTGCGCTGGCACGTGCCCACGCGTCCGGTGGTCAGCGGCGCGACGGTGCGGGTCGATCAGGGCGCCGCGCGGCTGTACCTCACCACCCTCTTAGCGCATCATGGCCGTTCGATTAGCCCCCGCGCCCGGAGACGCCGCTGTTCAGCCACGACGATGACGCCATTGGCTTTCACGCCCACCTCCTGGAGCCATTCCACCAAGGGTCTGCCACGTGGCGCACATCGTCTGCGCCTTGCGGGTCCCTTCGATGGGATTGGTCCTCGATACCGGCAAGGGAAACTGCTGGATAACGTCAAGGGGGGCAAAATGTGGGTGAAATGTGGGTGAACGTCCTGTTCAGAGGCCATGGCAGGCCCCATACTGGGAGACAGGTTCGGGAGTTGGACCCAGCGCAGGGGACGGAGACGCGCCGCAAGGCTGAACGTCAATGGCCGTCCGCAGTTTAAGCCTACATCACGTACTCAAATTCATCGACGGAGACAAGGAGATAGCAACATGGACACGGTCGAGCAGAGGATAGCGCAACTGGAGCAGAGGCTGGAGCAGATGGGCAGCGCGTTGGATCGCGCGGAGCGCGAGGCCCGTGCGCTGCGCCGCGGGTCGGGCCAGGCAGGACGGGGCGCGCGCCTCGCCCGGTTGGCCGCCGCGTGCGGCGCGGCCGCCACCATCGGCGCCCTCACCATGGGGACGGCCGCGGCGAAGCCCGGCCCCCAGCCTCTGACCGTCAAGGCTCCTTTCACGGTCGTCACGGGCTCCGGCAAGAAGGTCGTGCAGGTTAACACCCTCGGGCAGCTCATCGTCTACCATGCGAACTACCCCGCTGTCGTGTTGGGACCGGGTGAAAATGCGGCCGGGCTGGTGCAGGTGCTGACCCCGGGGGGCGATCCGGTCGCGGAGTTGGCGTCCCTCGCCGATGGGACCGGCCAGCTCGCGGTCGTTGGGGATCAAGGGCGGGTTGCGCGGCTGAGCACGCCCTCTGACAGTAACCAACTGACCCTGCGCTTCTATAACGGAAAGACGGAACTGGCCGGCGTAGGCGCTGACAAGGCGGGACTGGTCCAGATCAATGACGCGACAGGCAAGAAAATGGTGCTGCTCGGGTCAAATAACACGAGCGGGACGGTCGGCACCTTCGACACCTCGGGCGCGGCCAAGGTGTTGCTGGCCACAACCCCGGAGGGCCAGGCGATCTTGGAGTTGTATGCGGGCGCCCAGCCGGTGGTGGTGCTAAAGCAGAGCACGCGCGGCGACGGATACTTCGGGCTCGCGAATAATAACGGCAACGCGCGCGTCGAGGTGGGAGTCCTGCCCAGCGACAAGGGCGTCGTGCGCGCCTTCGGACCGAAAGGCTTCGACTACATCTCCGGACGCTAGAGCGCCAAGGGTAACGCGGGTATTGGTACGGTGCCAACCCCCACATTGTCGAGTCGGGCGGGAGGTGGCAGGTAGGGTGGCTGGGATCGCAGGCCTCCCTGCCTGCGGCCCCAGCCAGTCGCAACCATCAAACGATCATTTGACAAGCTACCAGAAGATGAAAGGTCGTTCATCGTATAGCAAAGAAAGGGAGCAGAGTCATGACCATGCGTATCTTCCTCCCAATAGTGGCCCTTGGCCTGTCCACCCTGTGTCCCGCGGCCACGTCGGGCGCTCCGGCTGCCAGCGCGGCGACCTTCCGCGTGACGGTGGCCGGCGCGGCCCGCGACAGCGGCGTCATCACCGTCCCCGCGGGCCGGGTGACCGACGCAATCGGCGACCCCGACTTCAACGGCTGCGCCATCGTCAAGAATAAGGTCACCACTCCCCCGTTCGGCGCCTACACGTTCGAGATCCACGTGAACTATATGGCGGGGACCAACCTGATGCTCGCGGGCGCCACGCCCCACGTCAAACAGGAAGTGGACCTGGAGCTGTATGATTACCGTCCTGGCGTCGCCTCGTACGCCGGAAACGCCGGGGGCATCAGCCTCGCCTTCGTCATCGGTGGGCGGCTCTATTTCAACTCTGCGCGGACGACGGTGCGCCCGCGCAACGGGGAGCTGGACGGGACCATCAGCGGCCAGGACGCCCTGCGCTCCTACCCGACCACCGTCTCCGGCCTGACCTTTCAGGCGGACTGGCACTGCCCAACGGTCTATCACGTCGTGGCGTCATAGTGATTGAGGGAGGGAGGAGAGAACAATGAATCGTCGTCCGCAGATCGCCGTGGCCGCGCTCATCGTGCTCATCACCTTGCAGACGGACGCCCGTGCCGCGGCGCCGGGGCGGACGACGACCGCGCCGCCGATGGTACCCGTCCATGTGTTGTGGCTGCACGTCGATCCGTTGGCGCCACGCAGCCTCTACGCCGGCGGAGTGCTCTTCTGCACCGACCCGACGCAGAGCTGCTTCCCCTGGCTGATGCATTCAACTGATGGCGGGACGAGTTGGTCCGATCTCAGCATCGGCCTGGCCGCCACGGTCGGCCGCGCCGTCGTGGCGCCCTTGCAGGTGGCCGCCGACGGGCGGCGCCTGTACCACGTCACGTCCTACTACGGCGGGTCGCCGGCCAGCAACGCGCACTATGTGGTGCAGTCCCCCGATGCGGGACTGCACTGGGCGGCCATCGGCGATCTTAACCCCGCCCAGTACGGCGGCGGCTTCCGACAGGTGATCCTGAGCCCCGTGTCGGCGCAGCGATTGTACGCGCATGACACGCCTGACCCCGGTGGGTGGCAAACCTCCGCCGACGCGGGCCGCACCTGGGGACCCTGCGCGGACGCGGACGCGACCACGAACGCGGCCACGGGCGTCACGCACGGGGCCACGAGCCTTGTCGCCGATCCGACCCATGTCGATACGGTGTACGCCGTCAGCGATCAGGGCAACGTGCTGCGCAGCGACGACGCGTGCGCGCACTGGTCCACGCCGCGGCCGGCGCCAGCGCGCGATTTTACCCTGCTGTTCGACCCTCACGAGGGGACATCGCTCGTGGGCCAGACCAGCGCGACCGGGACGCCCGCCGATCGCCGCTACCTGTCGGACGATGGAGGACGTACCTGGCGCGCCGCGCCGTGCCCCGGCGCGCTCAACGGCGTCTGCCCCGCGTTCTCCGTCGACAACGTCTTTGGCGCGGGCGCCGCCTATGGCTTCGTCGGCGACGGTGTCTACCGCTTCGTTGGCGGCGGTCTTGCCCAGTCGCGCCTAGCGGTCAGTAACCGCGTCCCCGCGCGGACGGCCGACATCCTCGCCGTTGGCGGTGGGGCGCGGGCCGGCGATCCCGTGTATCTGCTGCGCACGGGAGTGGCCGGCAACGTGCATGGGGTGCTGTTTCGCAGTACGGACGCCGGGCGTACCTGGACGCGGCTCTCCGTCGGCGCGCTCCCCAATGTAGCCCCGCCGAGCACGACGCCGGGCGGGCTGTTCGTCGCCCAGACGGGCCACACCGTGGCGGAGCCCTTCCTCGCGCGGTACCGCGCGACGAACCCATATATCCTGGGCCCGCCGTTGACCGAGGCGTTTATGGAAGGCAGTGCGTTAACGCAGGTGTTCGAGCATACGATTCTGGAGCTGCACGGCGGCCAGGTCGTCTTCGCTCAATTGCCCCAGGCAGGCGGCCTCTGTCGCGTCTCCATCGCGGCGGTCAAGCCGGACATGCGGCAATTCTGGCAGCGCAACGGCGGCCTGGCGGTCTTTGGCGCTCCCCTCGCCGATTGCGACCACAGCAGCCCCGGTGACGACACCGAAGCGCACGGCACCAACGGTGACGGCAGCGGACGCGCCTACGACATGCAATGGTTCGAGCATGCGCGCCTGGAGCGGCATCCCGAGATCGCCAATGCGCGCTTCCGCATTCTGCTCAGCCTCGCGGGTCATGACGCCCTGAAAGACCTGGGCTGGGCGCCGTAGCCGTCGTGCCACCTGGGCGGCGCTGGCCGTCAGAGGCGCAATCCACCGCGTCGTAGATAGCTGACCAGTCACGGTTGTAGTTGAGCAGCAGTCACGGTAGGCAGACACCGTTTGCGCCGCCGAGTCGTGGGACGTGTACTTGCTCCAATAGGCGCGAGACGGACATTGTGGGTACGGAGGGATGTTATGAGCGCCGCGTATACCAACCCAGAGCAGGACAGGCAGAGCGGCGCCCGGTCCGGGGAGGGACAGCAACAGGAGGCGCGGCCCCTGCCTGTCGCCACGGGTCTGGCCGGCCACATCCTCCATCTGCAGCGCACGGTCGGGAACCGCGCGGTCGGGCAGATTCTACGCGAGTACAGCGCCAGGCAGGCGCGGCCCAATTGGCCAGCCAGTGCCATGGCCGCTCCCGAGAGCGGTTCGGCCGGCGCCACGGTGCTTCAGCGCGCGCCATCGTCCTCGGATGGAGGGGAGACCAGCTCGAGCCTCGCCCCTGCGCCCACGGCGATCAAGCCGTCCTACCTGGTGAGCGCCCTGCGCGGGTCGCCTTTCCCGTGGGAGGGCGAACCGGACCCCAAGGTCCCCACCATCGCGCTGCTCAACCGCTGGCTCGACTACTATAACTTCCACGAACTCCACCCGCTCGGGGACAATCGGGACGGCTGTGACTTCAACATGAGCTTTGCGTTCAACGTCGACAACGTGGCCAACATCTTTGTGGTCGATTCCAGGGCCGCCGGATTCACGTACGACGCGGGCGTGGTGCGCGACGCCGTCGTGGCCAACCTCCGGCCCAAACAGGCCGTGCAGGCTCAGGTCGAGGCCGACATCATTAACGGGCGCAAGCCTGGTCCCGGCGAGACCGACGAGGCCAAGAAAGACGACGACACCTCGACCCAAATCTCGATCGCCTGGACGTTCGTCCCCACCAACGTGCATAAAAACGTGAAGACCGGCGAGGTGACCGCCGATCCGCCGACCCTCCAGGTGTCCGGCCAGTTCACGCTGCAACTGCACAAAGACGGGCAGCGCGGCTTCGAGCTGTCCGCCGCCGTCCAGGCGTCGTTCTTCGCCGACCCGGGCGCCACGGCGCCGCGGCTGCAGAACTTCTCGGCCGTGGGGCAGGCGGCCTGGGTCACGCCGTTCTTCACCGAGTTTATTCAGCTCCAGGCGGTCGCTCAGGTGCTGCTCGGCTCCAACTTCGCCGCGCCGACAGGTGACCAGCTCTCGGGCCCGCGCGCGCAGGCGGCAGCGCAGGCGGCCGTGGGGCCGCAGGTCGTGTTTACCATCCCCGGCACAGGCAAGCACCTCCAGGTGGTCGGCCAGGCGCAGGGCTCAGTCAGCACCGCGGGCGGCGCGACGACGGTCGACAAGAGCCTCGGCGTCGGCGTGCAATGGGTGCTTTAATATGTGAGCGGGGGCTGGGGGATGTGCGTCCGTCTGCCCGTCGCGCCGATCAGCCCGTTATGCCCGCGTCGATGGAATAGGACGTTACCAGTCCACGGTAGCTGACCTCGTCGGATGCGAGACCAGGGCCAGGAGTGAGACATCGTCATGGGGCGCCCGGTGTCCACGCCGGTTCTCCGGCCGCCGGAGGTCCCGGACGGATCGAGGCCGTGGCATCGTGGCCATGATGGTGTCGCCCTCCGCGCCGCGCGGATACCAGACGCATGCTCGGCTTTGGCGAGCCCGGACGGGATCGCCGTCACGCGATGGCGGACGCGGGCGGCTCGTTCCTGGCGCGCACGGTCGCCCGCTTGCGCCGGGCCGCCGCGTCGACGAGGCTGGTGTAGCCGGGGGCGTCGAGTTCCGCCGCGTCGACGGAGACGACGCTTACGCTCAAGCGGCCCACCGTCTCCGTCTCCGATCCCGACAGCGCCCCGCGTCCGTGCGCGGCGACGTGGGCGGCGACGGCGGCGCAAAGAGTCCGCGCCCGGGCCGGCGTGGTCAGCACCACGAAGTCGTCGCCGCCGATGTGCGCCACCAGGTCATCGCTACATCCCACGGCGGCGACGGCCTCGCCCACCAGGCGGGCCGTCAGGCGCAGGAGTTCGTCGCCGCGCGCCAGGCCTAACAGATCGTTGTAGTCACGAAAGCGGTCGATGTCCGCCAGGATAAGGCTCAGCCGCGCGCCCGCGGCCAGGCGCGCGGCCGTCTCCGTCTCCAGCAGCGGTGTCCCCGGCAGCCCAGTCAGCGGGTGGCTGAGGCGAGCGCGCAAGAGGGCCTCATCGTTGAGATGGTCGAGCAGTTGCGCCACCGCGACCAGGCCGACGTAGCGGCCGCCGTCGGTCACGACGAGCGGATCGTAGCGGCTCTCCGCCGGACGCGCCGTGGCCCGGCGCACGGCGTGCTCCAGCGGGGTGGCCGCGTCGACCGCCAGCATCGCCCCTGTTGCCACGCGCGCCACCGGGCGCGTACGATAGATCGCGTTGCCGTAGAGGCCGCTGAGTTTAGCCATCAACCCGGCGCGCGTCACCAGGGCGACGGGAACCCCATCCTCGCCAAGGGCAACGGCCGCGCGCTGACTCCCGCGCGAAGAGCTCGATGGCCTGCTCGGTTGGCGTCTCAGGCGGCAGCAGCGGGCCGGGGTCGACTAACCCGTGTAGTCTGAGACCGGGCGCCTCCAGGGCTTCGGAACCACCGGCGAGGACGGTTCCCCGTGGGCTCTCGCCACCGGTTGTCGCCCCCGCCGCGTCGCGGCCGTCGGGGAACCGTTCGCGGGTCCACTGCGCGGCGGGCAGCGGCCGGCTCAGGTAGTAGCCCTGGGCCACGTCGCAGCCCAGCGCGTCCAGCAGGTCCCACGCCACCCGCGACTCGATGCCCTCGGCGACGACCTGCAGCCGCAGCGCGTGCGCCAGGGCGATGACCGAGCGCACGATGGCGGCGTCCTTGGCGCTCTCTTCCATACCCCGCACGAAGCCTTTGTCGATCTTGACCTCGTGGATGGGCAAGGCGCTGAGATAGGCCAGGCTGGAGTAGCCCGTCCCGAAATCGTCGATGGCCAGGCGCACGCCGAGCGCCGCCAACCGGTCGAGCACGGCGCGGGCGCGCTCGGGGTCGGCCATCAGCGCGCCCTCGGTGATCTCCAGCATCAGGCGCGCCGGCGGGACCTCGTGCCGCCGCAGGAGGTCGGCGACGCGGTCGGGCAACCGCGCGTCCTGCACGCTGCGCATCGACAGGTTGACCTGCACCACGAGCGTCCGTCCCTCTTGCTCCCACGCGCGGCACTGCCGCAGCGCCGCGTCGAGCACCCACTCGGTCAGCGGCTCGATCATCCCGCTGTGTTCGGCCAGCGGGATGAACACGTCGGGCGGCATTGGCCCATGCTCGGGGTGCGTCCAGCGCAGCAAAGCCTCCGCGGCCGTGACGCGGCCGTCGCGCAGGCGCGCTAGCGGCTGGTAGTGGACCTCCAGCGCGCCGTCGGCAGGTCGGTCATCAGGCCCAGGCGCGCGGGGCTATGGCCATCCAGGGACGCGTCGTACACGCTAAGGTCCCCACGCCCATGTTTGGCGGTGTACATGGCCACATCGGCGGCGCGCAACAGGGCGGCGGCGTCCGCGCCATGGGCAGGGTAGAGGGCGACGCCGACGCTGGCGCCCACGTCGAGGGTGTGCCCGTCCACCGGGAACGGCGCCACCAGGGCGGCGAGGACCGCGGCGGCCACGCGGCGCGCCCCAACCTCGTCGGTGTCGGGTAGTAGCACGGCGAACTCGTCGCCCCCCAGCCGCGCGAGGGTGTCGGCGGCGCGCACGGCGCCGTGTACGCGCGCGGCGACCTGGCACAGCAGCGCGTCGCCGACGTGGTGCCCGAGCGTGTCGTTGACTTCCTTGAAGCGGTCGAGGTCGATGAGGAGGAGGGCCGCGCAACGGGCAGCGGCATTGCGGGTGAGGCTCGGGTCGGCGTGGGCCTGGAGAGCGCCCATGTCCGGGTCGACGGCCGGCGGCAGCGCGGCGGCCAGGCGATCGAGCAGCAGGGTGCGATTGGGCAGGCCGGTCAGCGCGTCGTGCAGCGCCTGGTGGCGCAGCGCCTCCTCCCCCGCGGCGCGCTCGGTCACATCGCGGATGTTGACGATGACGCCGCGGATGGCCGGGGCGTCCAGGCGCACGGTCGAGAGATCCTCGATGGTGCGCCATCCCCCGTCCTTGTGGCGCACCCGGTACGTCAGCGGCTCTCCCGGGCCGGGCGTCGCGCGGCGCGCCGCGAAGTCCCGCCGCATGCGCTCCCGGTCATCGGGGTGCGCGAACGCGAAGGTGACCTGGCCGCGCAGTTCGTCGGGCGCATAGCCCAAAATGCGCGCGCTCGACGGGCTGACGTAGCGCATCACGGCGTCCTCGCCGACGATGAGGACGATGTCGCTGCTGTGCTCCAGAAGGGAGCGGACGCGCGCCTCACTCTCATTCGAGGCGCGCGCGCCGATCTCCGCTCCCAGGAGGACACCGCGGTTCCGCAGCCAGCCCACCCCCGCCCCGGTCGCCACGCTCGCGATCAGCCCCGGACCCGCGCCCTGCCCGATAGCCATGCCCAATCCATGGACTCGACGAGGTGAAAGAGCGCGGCGTTCACCGGCAGCCCGAGCAGCGCGACGCCGACCCCCGCGCGCAGTCCGAAGAGCCAGCCCGCCATGACGACCGGGACCACGGAGAGGGCTTCGGTGACGGAACCCCACGCGTGCTCGAGCGGTGCAAACAGCAGCAGGTAAGCCACGATGACGGCGCACAGTGCGGCGAGACGCAGCCGGGAGCTTGCCACCGTCGGGGCCGGTATCGGGGGCTCCGAAGCGGGGAGCATGCGTCTCGTCCTCTCTTCTTCTAAATGGGTGAGCGCGGCGCGGCACAACATGGACGGACCCTCGGGGGCCATCCGTGGCTACGATAGCATGCCGTCGCGCCGACCGCCATGGGATATCTGTGCTACGCAGGCCGATTTAACATGCATTTAACAGTCCCTTCGCTGGCTCTTAACGTTCGCTCTCTATGCTGAGGGTGATGGTGTGAGAGTTGCCCACAATGGGGACGGTGGCAGGAATGGGACAATAGACGCCTCGAGCCGCTCCGTGTTCTTCCGCTTCGGGGTCGCGAGCCTCGTCGGCACGGCGATCGACTTCGCGCTGTTGTGGCTGCTGGTCTCGGTCGTCGGCCTCGGCGTGTTGCCGGCGAAACTGCTGGCCAGCGAAGGGGCCATCCTCAACAGCTTCGTCTGGAACGAGCGGTGGACGTTCGCCGGCCGCACCTCCCCGCACGGCCTGCCGCGGCGCATCGCCTCCTTCCACGGCGCCTATCTGGGCAGCCTCGTGCTGTCGCTCGCCGTGGTTGGGGTGGGCGTGAGTCTGTGGGGCCCGCACGCCTACCTCCTGGCCAACGCGCTGGCCCTGCCGGCCAACTTCCTCTGGACCTACGCCTTGTCGAACTGGGTGATCTGGCGACGGGGCGGCACGGTCCAGGCGGACGGGGAGAGCCGGTGATGCGCGTGGCCATCGTGACCGAAACGTTCCTGCCCCGCGTGAATGGCATCGTGCGCATGCTCGTCGCCTATCTGGAGCATCTCGAGCGGCACGGGCACCAGGCCCTCGTGTTTGCGCCCGGCGACTGCGTCCCCTCGTGCCATGGCGCGCCCGTGGTGCAGGCCTGCGGCCTGCCCTTCCCTCCCTATCCCGAGGTGGTCGCGGCGCCCTACAGCGCGCGCCTGGCCCCGATGCTGCGCGCCTGGCGTCCCGACATCATGCACCTCGCCGGCCCGTTCATGCTGGGCCGCCAGGGCGGGAGGGTGGCGCGCGCCCTCGGCGTGCCCGTCGCCGCCCACTACCAGACCGACCTGGCGCACTACGCCGGGCACTTCGGCCTCGGCGTCCTGACGCCCCTCGTCTGGCGGCGGCTGCTCGACATCCACAACGCGGCGGACGCAAACTTCGCGCCGACGCCCACGGTCGCGGACGACCTGCGCCGCCGGGGCATGGCGCGCGTCGGCGTCTGCGGGCGCGGCGTCGATACCGCCCTCTTCGATCCCGCCCGGCGCGACGAGGCGCTGCGCGCCCGCTTCACCGGCGACCGCGACGCGCCGGTCTTCCTCTACGTCGGCCGCGTCTCGCCCGAGAAGAACGTCGGGCTGCTCTCCGCCGTCGCGCGCGCGCTGCCGTACCCCCTCGTCGTGGTGGGCGACGGGCCGGCGCGGGCCTCGCTCGCCGCCGAACTCGCCGGCTACGACGTCCAGTTCACCGGCGCCCTGCGCGGGACCGACCTCGCCGCCGCCTACGCCTCGGCCGACGTCTTCCTGTTCCCCTCCACGACCGAGACGTTCGGGCAGGCGGCCCACGAGGCGATGGCTTCGGGGCTGCCCGTGGTAGGCATGCAGGCGGGCGGCGTCCCCGATGTGGTGCGGGACGGCGACACGGGACTACTTTGCGACCCCAACGACCCGGACGCCTTTGTGCAAGCGGCCCTTCGGTTGGCCGAGGACGCGGCGCGGCGCCGGGTCATGGGCGAGGAGGGCCGCCGCGTGGCCCTGACGCACTCCTGGGACGCCGTCTTCGACCGCCTGACCGACCAGTACGCCGGTCTCATCGCCGCACGCCGCGCCGCCTCCCCTGCGCCCGCGGCGCGCTAAGGGGTCACCGATACGATATGTGGACACGGTCGTTTCGGTAGGAGCCTCGATAGGAGCCGCACTGAGCATGCGTCGCCCGTGACCTACTCCGGTACTCCCGCGATGATCCGGTCCGTCACAGCGGATATGTCCGCGACGAGCTCCCGAGCCATCGCGAGGCGCGCGGATACCGCGCCGTGGTCAGCCAGCCCGCTGTCTCTATGAAGGCGGTCGACAGCCTCTTGGTAGGGCGACAGGTCCGGGTAGGGCGCGCACCGGCCGATGGCATGCGACGCGATCATCAGGTAGCTGGCGATCCAGAACATGGCCTCGCGGTGATAGCCCTCGTCGATCATCTCGCGCGCGCCCTCGATGATATAGGGGCGGACGTGCGGCCGCAGGCTGTAGCCGAAGGGGACTGGGCGATCGATGACGGCGACGGCCTTGTCGAAAGCGGCCGCGCAAGCGGCGAGATATGCCTTCGCCAGATCGCGCGGGATGCGCTCGTAGCCCGGCAAGCGCAACGCTCCCTCGTGCAGATCGCCGCACCCCTGCCCGCGCAGAAGTTCGCCCAGTAGCACGTAGCTACGGCGATAGGTCGGGCGGCGCAGGCTCGCGACGGCTATCAGTCCCGAGAGGAAGAGGACCACGCTGGAGAGCGCCCACAGGGGCTGGGCGTACAGCCCCTCATCGTCCGACTGCGCGACGGCGATAGGGCTGCCGGTCGCCGCGGCCCGCGCGACCCCATCGATGTTCTCCTGGATCATCCGCCGCTCGGCCTCACAGCGCGCGACGACCCAGCGGCGTTTCCCGTACTCGCGCGCCACGGCGGCGTGGAGCGGGGCCAAGACCCCTTGCGGGTCGGCCAGGATCACGGCATCGGGGCCGAGGTTGCCGGCGAGGCCGGGGGCGGCGAGGATACCCTCCGGGGTGCGGTATCCCTCGACGCTCGACATGCCGCATCCGATGATCAGGCCTTTATACACAAGGTCCTCTCCGTCCGCGTGCGGTGCCCCGTCAACCACGAGCATCACGTCCACGTCGCGATACGGCGGGAACGGGGCGCTCGGCGGGAGCGCGAGGATACCCCCCGCGAGATGGGCGCCAACGAAGCCAGGCGTCCCACGCCCGCGCAACTCGACCCACTCGCGCATGGTCTCGATCACTTGTCCCACGTTCATGTGCATCACTCTCCCCCGAGATCCTTTCTCCGATGGATGCCCCGGACGGCGCCCACTCGGCCATTCCGAGCCCCGCGCTGCCGCGAACGGCCCAAGACAGCGGCATGGTATCCGGCCACCAGCTGATACAACGGGCCAGGATGCGCCATCGTGCCCTCCTCGCGCGCCGTCTGCGGTTGATTAACACCCGATGCCACTATGCGGCCACCCTCCGTCGCCGCGACTCGCCCCCGCGCCAGGGTCATTTCATTATCGGCTGGTGGGGGGCGGCGTGGTAGGGGCGTAAGAGAACCGCGCGGCCTTGATCCGGGCTCACGCTCATCGGAGTCGGGCACGTTCGCCGGCGTTCGCGACGACGGCATGGTCACAGAAAATAGTGTAGGCTTGAAGTGGCATTGTCACAAGCGGCAATTACGCGTAAGACCCAAGGCCACTCCGGCCGCTTGGGGGCCGACTGTCGCAGGGGTAGGGTGACGCATGGCTGGCTCTGATCCGCTGTTCACACTCGTCCAGATCGACCACACGGCGCCCGTTCCCTTGGCGCGACAGATCTACGAGGAGCTGCGCGCCGCCATCCTCGACGGGCGCCTTCCCTCCGGCACGCGCTTGCCGTCCACGCGCCTGTTCGCGGGTGGGCTAGGCATTTCGCGCACGACCATGCTCGGCGCTTTCGCCGAGCTTCTCGCCGATGGCTACGTGGAGGGACGGCGCGGATCGGGGACGTACGTCGCGCGGGTGCGTCCGCCCGGCGGCGCCGACCGTCACGAACAGGCGAGTGGGACCGGCAAGCATCCCATCCTCTCGCGGCGCGGCGCGACCCTCGCCGCCGTGCCCTCCGTCCCGTCCTTGCCGCTCGCCAACGCGGCCGGGGGGAGACAACGGCAGACGTTCGAGCCCGACGTCCCCGCCCTCGACCTCTTCCCGACATCCCGCTGGCTTCGGCTGCTGACGCGGCACTGGCGGCGCGGGGCGCGCGATGTCCTTCGACCCGCCGACCCCGCCGGCTACTATCCCCTGCGTGTCACCGTCGCCGCCTATATCGCAACCGCGCGCGGCGTCCTCTGCACGCCGGATCAGGTCGTCATCGTCGCCGGGGCGCAGCAGGGGCTGGACCTCGCCGCGCGGGGCCTGCTCGACCCGGGTGACGCGGCTTGGATCGAGGACCCCGGCTACCTGGGCGCGCGCCGCGCCCTCCTCGCGGCAGGCGCCCGGCTCGTCCCCGTCCCTGTTGACCGGGACGGCATCGGCGTGGCCGCGGGGATCGCGCGCGTCGCCGACGCGCGCCTGGCCTATGTCACGCCCGCCCACCAGTACCCGTTGGGGGTGCAGATGGGCCTGGAACGCCGCGTCGCGCTGCTGGATTGGGCGCGGGAAACGGGGGGGGTGCTCGAGGATGACCGTGACGGCCTCTACCGCTACCGGGGGCGATCATTCGCGGCGGTGCAAGGGCTTGATGCGGAGGGCCGCGTCGTCCATGTGGGCACATTCAGCCCGGTGCTCGCCCCCGCGCTACGCCTCGGCTACGTGATCGCGTCGCCGGCCGTGGTCGCCGCCCTGGTCGCGTCGCGTCGCGCCGCCGACCTCTACGCGTCGCCGCTCGACCAAGCCGCGCTCGCCGATTTCATCGCCGAGGGGTCCTTGGTGCGCCATATCGAGCGGCTCCGCGCGGCGCAGGGGCGGCGACAAGAGGCGCTCATCGCGGCGGCGCGCCGCCTTGCGGGCGATGTGCTGGAGGTCGTTCCTGCCGAGGCAGGGACAAATGCGATCAGCTGGCTCCCCCCTGGCATGGACGACTGAACTGCGGCTCGGTATTGTGCCGCGGCGGGGGAGCCGGTCGTGCCGCTGTCGGCCTATAGCCTTGAATCTCTGCCGCGTGGGGCGTTGTTGCTCGGGTATGCCGGGGCGGCCGAGGCCGAGATTGAGGCTGCAATACGGCGCCTGTCAGTAGCTCTGCGAGAGCTAATGGGCTCTCACTGGGCGATTCGGGGGTGACTAGCTTGGAGGAGATCGTGCGGCCCGATGAGCTGTCCGCGCCGCACTGGTAGTACAATACAAGACAAAGGCGAGGTGAGACAATGGTTCAGCAAACCGTGACGGTGACGCTCCCGGAAGACTTCTATCGGCGTGTGAAGGTGCGGGCCGAGCACGCCCACCACAGCGTTGAGGAGGAATTGCTTACCCTGGCCGTGGCCGCGCTGGATGATGAGCCCATTCCGCTGGACATCCAGGAAGCGGTGGCCTCGCTGCCTGTCCTGGATGAGGCCGCGCTCTGGCAGGCGGCCCGCTCTCGCCTCTCCCCCGCCGAATCCGATGAGGTGGAGGCGTTGCATTTCAAACAGCAGCGCGAGGGCTTGACCGCTGCCGAGAAGCACCGCTTGGCGGCCTTGATGCACCGGTATGAGAAGGCCCTGCTCATCCGGTCTCACGCGCTCTTGCTGCTGAAAGAGCGCGGGGAGGATATTGCGTCGCTGCTTGACGTGTCGTGAGCAAGACCTATGTGTCCAAGGCGCTGCGTCGCCTTGTGGCCGCACAGGCTAAGCAGCGCTGTGGCTACTGCCTCTCTCCGCAGAGCATTACGGGGACACTGATGGAGATTGAGCATATCATACCGGAGAGCGCGGGCGGCTTGACCACCGAAGCCAATCTCTGGTTAGCCTGTAAGCTATGCAACGACCACAAGGGCGATCGCATCGACGTATCCGACCCGCTCACTAATGCGATCGTCCCCCTCTTCAACCCCCGCACCCAACAGTGGAGAGAGCATTTCGCCTGGACAGCGGAGGGCAACCGGATTATCGGCTTGACACCAACGGGTCGGGCAACAGTGATGGCCTTGAAGCTGAATCGCGCGGTGTTGGTGGAGGCCCGCCGCGTCTGGGTGGCCGCAGGCTTGCATCCTCCCAAAGAGTGAGCGCGGGTCGCTTGGACGGATTGTCCCCGGTACCCTTGCGGACCCTGGTACGACCCGGTCGCGCATGCCATGCTGCCGGAGTGCCAGATGTGGCGCGGCAATCGGCGGCCATACGTATGCATGACCGAGGCGCGGTTGACCGCACGCATCCCCCACATCCTGGACGCAGCGCGCCGGCTGATCGCTGGGACGGTCTCTTACCACGAGTGCGCCCAGGCCCACTACGACGAGATACGCCGGCGCATCGGATCACATGCGTCCCACACAGTTCACCTATGAGAGGGTCGGACTCGCCGAGGATCGCACCACGGTCCGCCATATGTAATTTAACACGCCTTTAACAAATCCTGCCATAGTAAATGCTATGGTGAAGAGGATGAGAACACGCCCGCCCCTGCTCGATGACCCCTGCTCGACCACTTCTTTATTCCGAGGTTGTGACACGTTGGATCCGGAGGCTGTAACACGATGACCATGTCGTCCCATCGCCAGCGGCGACGCTTATGGGGACCCTATGCACTGGCCCTGGCGCTGCTGGCCATCCCGCTCCTGGGCGCGGCGCGCCCGCTGTCTCTGGCCGGCCCGACCGCTCCCGCCGGCAGCTTCGACAACGGCACGGTGCTGCCTAACGGACGGCTGGTCACGCCCGCCGGCCGCACGGTCAACGTCGGCGACTTCCCGCTCGGCGTGGCTGTCTCGCCCGACGGGCGTCTGGCCGTGGCCATCAACAGCGGTGACGGCGAGGGCATCAACGCCGGCTTCAATAGCTACTGCGGCCAGGGGCAGAACCGGGGCCTGCCGCCATCGTGTCCCTATAAGAATCCGGCGCAGCCCGTGCTGACCGCCACGGTGGGCGACCCAGCCACCCCCACCTACGACAACGCGCTGAGCGTCACCAACCTCCGCAGCGGGAGGGTAAGCGAGGTCAAGGCAGTGGCAACCTCATTTATCATCGGCACGGCCCCCTATACTCCCACCTTCAATTTCTTCTACGTCGGCGTCACCTTCTCGCCGGACGGGCAGCACCTCTACGCCGCCGGCGGCGGCAACGACGCTATCTATGATTTCCCGGTGCGCCGCGACGTGGTGGCGTCCCGGCCGCTCAGGACGGTGATCCTGTCGGACACCGTGCAGAGCCAGGCGGCGCTTCCGGTCTATGGCAGCGGCAAGGCCTACACCAAAGGGCTCACCGTGACGCCCGACGGACGCTACCTGCTGGTGGCCCACGAGTTCGAGAACACGCTCGACGTTGTGGACACCCGCACCTACGCTTCGAGTCAGGTCAGGCTCAGTCAGGCCAGCGCGCTCGGTGGCGCCTATCCCTACGGCGTGGCGGTCAGCCGCGACGGCCGCACGGCCTACGTGACCGAGCAAGGGCTCAACAGCGTGGCCGTGGTCGCCCTGTCCGGCGGGGTCGGCACGCTGGTTACGACCGTGGCCGTGGGCGACCACCCCACGGCCATCGCCATCAGCCCCGATGGTACGCGGCTCTACGTGGCCAACGCCAATGACGACACCCTGAGCATCCTGACCGTCGATCCGACGACGGGGACGCCGTCGACGCCCGCCACGGGCGGCACGATCACCTTGCACGCCCTGCCCGGTGAGCAGTTGGGCAGCACGCCCAACGCCGTGGCCGTCTCGCCCGACGGCCAGCACGTCTACGTGGCCCTGGCCGGGGACGACGCGGTAGCGGTGCTGGGAACCGCGGATAGCTTTAGCAGCACGGCCGTGGGCGCCGGTCCGCGCGGGGCCAGTCCGGCGCCGGGCAGCCTGGTGATCGGCGGGATGATCCCGACCGGCTGGTATCCCAGCGGCGTGGCCACGAGCCCCGACGGCCGGCAGGTTTATATCGCGTCGGCCAAGGGCCTGGGTTCGCGCTACATCGACCCCCTGAGCGGCGTCTCGCGGCGCGGTGACATCAGCAGCAGCTTCGAGTACGACGCCAACAATATGCCCGGCATCGTGCAGGCCGTGCCCGCGCCGGCCGGGCCGGCGCTGCTCTCTGGTCTGGCCACCGTGCGCCAGGATATCGCGTTCGCCACAAACGCCGACGCCGTGGCGGGCCGGGGCGCGCACAGCCCGATCCCCGCGACGCTGCTCTCGTCGTCGCCGCTCTCGCAGACCATGGGAACCGGCAGCCCCATCAAGTACGTGATCGAGGTGGTGCGCGAGAACCGTACCTTCGATCAGGAGTTGGGCGACATCGGACGAGACCAGGGCCGCCCCCGGCCCGGTGCGGCCAACCCCACCGGCCTGGACACGGTCGACGCGGAGCCTGGCTACACCATTTTCGGGCGCGACGTGACGCCCAACGCGCACGCGCTCGTCGGAGACGTAACCCCCACGACCACGGTCACGGCAACCTCGCCCCTGAGCGAGCCGGCCTACGCGACCTCGGACAACTTCTACTCCGATGGCGAGGCCAGCGTGCAAGGCCACTGGTGGACGGCTGCGGCCAACGTCGACGACTACGTCGAGAAGTCCTGGCGCGACTACTACTCCAGCCGCAATCACTTCTACGACCCCGTCTCGCCGGTGTCGTCGCCCAAGAATTGCACGATCTTCCAGGCGTCGATCGCCAAGCAAGCCGTCGACCCGACCTTCAGCTATCGCAACTACGGCGAACTGATCGGCATCGCCAACCCCTCGGTGGGCAGCGTCTCGGCCAACGCCTGCGCCGTGCCCAACGGCGGGTCCGACCCCAATGCCCTCGGCGACGAGACGCTCGACCAGGACGACCGCCCCGTGGCGACCGAGTTCCTGACCGACATCGGACTCAACGCCAATGGGACACAAACGACGCGGGGGCAGGTCGGGCTGGACTACCCGCGCAACTTCAGCTATATCACGCTGGCCTCCGACCACACTGGCGGCCTCTCGTTCCAGAACACGCCGCGCTCGCGCGTGGCCCAGAACGACGCCGCGCTGGGCATGATTGTGGCCTCGCTCTCGCGCTCCAAGTATTGGTCCCAGACGGCCATCTTCGTGATGGAGGACGACTCGCAGGACGGCCTGGACCACCTTGACGGCCACCGCAACCTGCTCTACGTGATTAGCCCCTACGCCAGGCACACTGGCGCGGACGGACGGCCGGGCTACGTCGGCCACCTGCACTACAGTCAGGTCAGCGTGCTCAAGACGATCGAGTTGATCCTGGGCCTGCCGGCGCTCTCGACCTACGACCAGAACGCCAGTCCGCTCTACGACCTCTTCCAGAACAAAGATGACCCCACCCAGTTGACGCCGCAGGACCTGGCGCCCTATACCGTGCAGCCTGCCCCCAGCTTCGTCGATGAAACGTCGGCTCAGGTCATCAACTCCCTGGGCGCCGCCGCCGATGTGCCAGTGGCCGAGTCCCGACGGCTCGACCTCTCGGGCATCGACCGCGCGGGGCCGCTGCTGGAGATCGTCAATTGGCAGTTGGCCCATCCCAACGGCCCGATCCCGCCGCAACTGGTGCAGGAGCGGCAGACCTGGAACGTGCGTCACGGCCTCGGCGCCGGGGATGATTAATGGAAAACAACGCCCTAACGCCTGCGACTAAAGTCGCATGGCAAAAAACGGACACTAAAGTGTCTCGGGAAGATCCATGTTGCTTGAATCAAACCGTAGTCGTTATCGGTTATTAGCCGGGCGCAGGACCGCTGGGGACCTTTCGGTCAACCACCTGAATGAGCGTGCTACGGATCGCTAGATCGTGAAATGAGCAAGGACAACAAGGTATGTGGGATCGTAAAGGACGGACAACGGGCCCGAGTGTCGGGCGCAGCGGCGGCGGACGCCTCTCGTCGCGCAGTGCATTGCTGCTGGCGCTCCTCGTGGTGGGCGGCATGACGGCGCTGCCCCAGGTGGCCGCGGCGTCGCCGCATGTAGCGGCTAGCGGCGCGCACGTGGCTCCAGGCGATATCGCCAGTACGCGCTGGCCCAAATATCTCGGCGGTACACGTGGGCCGTCGAGACACTTCAGTGTCCGTGGTTTGCCATGCGACTTCAGTCGCAGGCCCTCGCCGCACGCAAACCGATTTAAGCCAACGTGTACTAGCGCCGCGCGGCTAGCCGTTGCCCCCGCCGTAGCTGGGACGAGGGCAGGCGCCGTGAGTCCGGCGGCGACTGTTACCGGGACGACGCCGATGACCCCCGTGACGGGCCTGGAAGGCATCCCGCACTTCTCGCACGTCTGGATCATTATCCTGGAGAACAAGAGCCAGGACGAGATCTGGTACCCCGGCTACCTTAGCGCGACGAACACTATCAGCGGGGCCTCGCCCGTCACGGCGGCGGCCTACAACACGCCCAATCCCTACCTCAACTCGCTCGTGCCGCAAGGCGGATTCATCCGCAACTACTACGGTGACGGGCACCTCTCGTTCGATAACTACCTCTCCCTGACCGCCGGCCAGACGCCCAACCCAACCACGCAGGACGACTGCCCCAACTACGCGAGTTGCCTTGCCTATGAGCGCTTGCCCGGTTCGACCGTGCCTACCTCGGGTGCGCCTGGCGGACCTAACGGCGGCTATAGCATCGCCGACCAGTTGGAGGCGAACGGCTTCACGTGGAAGGCCTACATGGACAGCATGCCCGCGCCCTGCACCCATGCCAGTTCCACTGACATGACAGGGAGCGACCCCTACCAGGGCGGCAACGCGCTGGGCAACTACGCCGACCGCCACGATCCCTTTGTCTACTACCCGCCGATCGTGGATAACGGGGCGCGCTGCGCGGCCCACGTGGTCCCCTACACCGACACGGTGCGTGGCTTCGCCACGGACCTCGCCAGCCATACCGTGCCGGACTACTCGTTTATCACGCCCGACACCTGCCACGACGGCCACGACGTGCCCACCTGCTTCGGCGGCGCGCCCGGCAAGGGCGGATTGATTGCCGCCGACTCCTGGCTCAGTTCCAACGTGCCTCCCATCCTGAACTCGCCGGAGTATAAGCAGGGAGGCGCCCTCTTCATCGTCTGGGACGAGTCGGACATCCGGACGGATACCGCCGCGCACTCCACGGCCGATAACTCGACGTGCTGCGCCGGCGGCGACTCGGCCGATGGTACACCGCCGGGTGGCGGTCTGATCGGCGCGCTGGCGCTCTCGCCCTACATCCAGCCGGGCATCGTAACCACCACGTCCTACGACCACAACTCGTTGCTGCGCACGATCGAGGATTCCTTCGGCATCGGCGCCCACATCGGCGACGCCGGCTCGATCCTGGAACACCCGATGACCGACCTGTTCACGACGACAGGCGCCATGACCACCACCACGCCGACCCCCGCCGCCTCGCCGTCGATCACCGTCACCACCACGGCGACAACGGCCACGGCGACAACGGCTACCACGACCGCGACGAGCATGGGCACGGTGGCGACCACGCCATCGGTCTCGGCCAGCGCGACGGGCACGATCCTGCCGACGGCGACGATCAGCGTCCCGCTGACCCTTGCGCCAACGCTGACCATTGTCCCCGCGACCGGCACATCGACGCCGCTCGCGACTGGCACGCCGGCGACCGCCATCGCCTCGCCGAACGCGACGGCAACCGCCACGCCGTCGGTCGCCGCCACGCCATCGGTCTTGACCAGTGCGACCAGCACGCCTATTGTCCCCGCGACGGGCACGACGACACCGGACGCGACGGGAAGGACGCCAGCAACCACCACGCCGAACGGCTCGAACACCGTCCCGCCCACGCCCACCGGGACGGCGACCGCCACGCCTATCAATACTGGCGCCTCGACGCCGACACTGACGCCGACGCCCACAGCTAATCCGACAGGGACGACGTCGCCCGGCGCCACGCCCACTACAGCGTCAACAGTCGCGCCCACGGTAACGAGTAGCGCCATGATCATGGCCACGGCTACCACGGCTACCACGGCTACGGCTATCAAGAGCAACACCGCTATTCCGGCCGGGCCGCCGATTGTCCCGTTGATAGGAACGGCGACATCGGTTGTCTCGCTCACGCAAACCCCCGTGGCGCCCTCGCGCCCCCGACCGGCGCCCGCGCATAGCGTCGTCACGGCGCGCATCCTGTTGAATCAGCGCCTGGTTAGCCCCGGTAATCCCGTCACCGTTCATGGTGTCGGGTTCGGGCGACGCGAGCGCGTCGCGTTGTCGCTCGACGGCGTGGCGCTTCTGACCGCGCCCACGGTGGTGACGACGGACGGCCATGGCGCCTTTTCCGCCACCTTCATCGTCCCCAGCAGCCTCCTTGCCGGCGGCAACACGGTCGGCGCCATCGGCGCCAGCAGCCGCGCGTCCGTTACCGCTTCGTTGCTTGGCGTGCTGACCGCCGGCCCGCAATACTATTTCGCTGGCGCGCCCGAGGACGCCGCGAGCGGAACGCATTCCACGCTGGTCCTGCTCAATCCCAACCCGCGGCCCGCCGCCGTGCAGTTGGGCGTCTACTACGCCAACGGCGCGGTCGAGACCGAGAACGTCACCGTTGGCGCAACCGGTGAGCGGTTGGTCGCGCTGGCCGGGTTGGCGGGCCGCGCCGTCCCACAGCCGGGCGTGACCGGTCCGGGGCGGACAGTGGGCGTCACGGTCCAGGCCAATCGCCCGATCGCAGCCCAGATCGACGTGACGCGGCGCGGGCGCGACGGCAGCCTGCTGCTGGGTAACGCCGGCCTGGGCACGCGTTGGTACCTGGCCGAGGGCTACACCGGCCTTACCTTCCACGAGACGGTCTCTATCCTCAACCCCGACTTCACCCACGCGACCCGCGTGACCCTCCATCTACTGCCTGGTGCCGGCCAGCCGGCCCGCGCGGTGGCCGTGGTCGTGCCCAGGCACACCAACCGGGTCGTCGACATCAATCAGGCCATGCCCGGCCGGGCGGTTGGATTGGTAGTCACAAGTGACAGGCCCGTCGCCGTGGAGCGCACGCTGACCTTCTCCCACATGCGCGCGCCATCCGACCCCGGCGTCCTGCTCCGCACGCTGAGCGGCGGAGCAACCGGTTATGGCCAGACCACGCGTGCCGGGACCACCGTGGCGGCCACCTCGTGGCTCTTCGCCGAGGGCACGACGGTCAACCGTTTCGAGACCTATCTGACCGTGCTCAATCCGGGCGCCCGCGCGGCGCGCGTCGGCGTCAGCTTCTTCGGCCGCAGCGGCCGCTTGCTGGCCGGCCGCACGCTGCGGGTTGCCCCGCTGAGTCGCGCCACACTGTCCGTCAACCGCGTCCTCCAGGCCAGCGGCGTGGCCAGCGTGGTGATGAGCGACCAGCCGGTGGTGGTGGAGCGCCCCGAATACTTTGGTTCGCCCAACGGCGTGGCCGTCCCCGGCAGCGACGTCTTCGGCCGCAACGGGACCGGCGTCAAATGGAGCTTCCCCGGCGGCGATATGAGCGGGAAAAACGAGTTCTTCTTGCTCTACAATCCGTCCCTGTCGGCGATCCCCGTCGACGTCACCTTCTACGATGTCAATGACCGGTCGGTCACCCGACGGGTCGTCATCCCGGCGCGGGCGCGCTACACGATCAACGTGGGCGGGTTGGCGCTGGGCTTGAGCACGGTCAACGGCGCGGTCTTACAATCGGCGAACGGCCAGGGATTCGTGGCCGAGCAGACGGTGTTCGCGCCCGACCATAGTTCATTGCAGAGCACCGAAGGACTTGCCCGGTAGGCCAGGAGCCCTCACCCCCGACCCCTCTCCCGTGCGCGGGCGAGGGGGGAAGGACGCTTTTGCTCCCCTCGCCCCTTGGGCGAGAGGGGCCGGGGGTGAGGGGTAGTAGAAGATGATAGAGGAGAAAACGCAGTCATGACCATCCGCTCTTCAACCGGCGCGGGCTTTGGGCGCGTCCCGTCCCCGACTTTCCGCGCGACGCTGGCCCTGTGCTGCGTCGCCATCGGGCTGCTCGGCGTCATGCCGCCCGCATCCAACGCGTCCGCCGCCCGCGCCGTCGTACCCACATCGGCGGCCCGATCGGGAGCCGCGGGTATGCCTGCGCCATCCCACGCCGGACTATCGACCCCGGCCGTCCATACCCTTGCTATGTTGCCGCTCAGCTTCGAGGCCAACCAGGGGCAGGTCCCGGCCGGCCGCGTTCCGGCAGGCAGCCATGTCGACTTTGTCGCCCGCGGTCGCGGCTATACCATGCTCCTCTCCGCGGCGGGCGCCTCCATCGCGCTGACCGCGCCCGTCGCCCGGCCGTCGCAGCGGGGACCTCACGTGGCGACATGGCTCTCGCGTGGAGTCCGCGCGCGGGGCCGCGCCGCCACGAACACGGCCGTACTGCGGTTGCAGCTGGTCGGAGCGAATCCTCGCGCGCGCGTCGTGGGGCTGGATCGGTTGCCCGGCGCCACTAACTACCTCATCGGCCGCGATAGCCGGCACTGGCACACCGGCATCGCGACGTACGGACGTGTCGCCTATAAGGGCGTCTATCCCGGCATCGACCTCGTCTACTATGGCAACGGCGGCCAGCTAGAGTACGACTACGCCGTGGCCCCCGGCGCCGATCCCCAGCGTATCCGCCTGGACATTGGCGGCGCGCGTCGCGTCGCGCTCGACCGCTCCGGCAACCTGGTCGTCCAGGCGTCCGGCGGCGTCGTGCGGCTGTTACGCCCCGTCGTCTATCAGCGCGGCGGCGGCGCGCGGTGCGCCGTCAGCGGCGGCTACGCGCTGCTGGGCCACGGGCTTGTCGGCCTACGCGTCGGCGCCTATGACCATCACCAACCCCTCATCGTCGATCCCGTGCTGGGCTATGCCACGTACCTTGGCGGCAGTAGCGATGATTATGCCAACGGCATCGCCGTGGACGGACACGGCAATAGCTACGTCGTCGGCGTCACCTATTCCGCGGACTTTACCGCGACGACGGGCGCGTCTCAAACGGCGGAGATGGGAACGGACAACGCCTTCGTGACCGAACTGTCGCCCACGGGTACGGTTGTGTATCAGACGTACCTGGGCGGCGGCGGCGATCAGGGCAACGCGATCGCCGTTGACGCCGCCGGCGATGCCTACCTGACCGGAGCAACCGCCTCGGCTAACTTCCCGACCACCACCAACGCGTTCTCAGGAACCAGCGCCAGCGGTGGCGCCGGCACGAACGATGCGTTCGTCGCCGAACTGAATCCCACCGGCAGCGGCCTCATCTACAGCACCTACCTCGGCGGCGGCAACGACGACTTTGGCCAGAGCATTGCGCGCGACGGCGCGGGCAACGTCTACGTCGCGGGCCAGACGACATCGCTCGACTTCCCGATCACCAACGCGTTGCAGACCGCGAACAATACGACCGGCGGCGCCGGGACCGCGTTCGTGGCCGCGATTAGCCCCACGCTCTCCGGCGCGGCGTCGCTGCGCTACAGCACCTACCTGGGCGGGACCGGCTCGGATAGCGCCAACGGCCTCGCCGTCGACGCAGCGGGAAACGCCTATGTAACCGGCCTCACAAGCTCCTCCGATTTCACGACCACCGCCGGCGCGTTCCAGCGCGCCTTTGGCGGCGGCGGGCTCGGCCCGCAGGGCGGCGACGGCTTCCTGACCGTGATCGCGCCCAACGACAGCCACCTTGTCTATAGCACCTACCTCGGCGGCGGCGACGACGACGAAGGCGACGCCGTTGCCGTCGACGCGGCGGGCAACGCCTATGTGACCGGCCTCACCCATTCATCGGACTTCCCAACCACGCCGGGCGCTTTCCAGCGCACGCTGAACATGAGCGCGACCGGGGCGATGAGCAACACTGGCCCCATCACCCCCAGCGACGCCTTCGTGGCCGAGTTCAATCCCGCGCTGAGCGGCGCGTCGTCGCTGCTCTACAGCAGCCTCCTGGGCGGCGGCAGCGACGAGGAGGGGCGCGGCATCGCGGTCGACAGCCTCGGCGAGGTCTACGTCGCCGGGCAGACCGCCTCGACCGACTTCCCGACCCAGAACCCGATCCAGGCCACCAACTCGGTCTCCAGCACGGGATCAATGTCCACGAGCGCGGGCATGACCCCGACGGTCGACACCTATGATGCCTTCGTGACGAAGTTCCTGCCCAACTTTGCCGGGCTCGACTACAGCACCTACCTCGGCGGCAACGGCGACGATGGCGCCTATGCCATCGCCATTAGCGGGACCACGAGCGCCTACGTCGACGGCTTTACCGACTCGACCACCTTCCCGGTGTCGGATACGGTCGGGACGGCAAACCACGGCAACGAGGACGCCTTTGCCTTGCGCATCGACGAGCCCATGACCGTCACGGCGGCGACGATGACACCCAGTCCCAGCGTCGCCGCATCCGTCTCGGGGACGCCCAGCGCCAGCCCCAGCGCCACGGGTACCGTCTCCACGACCGGCACGCCGACGAGGACGTCCACCGTGACGACGGCGACGGCGACGACGATATTGGGCACGGTCGTACCGACCTTCACGGTGATCAACCTGACAGCGTCACCGACCGGGTCGCCCTCGACAACGGCAACGGGTAGCGCCACGACACCCGCCGCGACCGGCACGCCGACGAGGACGGGCACGGCGGTTATGGTTCCGACCAACACCTCGGCGACCGCGACCAACACGCCGACCGCGACCAACACGCCGACCGCGACCAACACGGCGACCGCGACTAACACCGACACACCAGCCAACACCTCCACGCCGACGCCGACGAATACCCCGACCTCGACGGCGACCTCGACGGCGACCTCCACGCCGACGAGCACCAGTACGGGGCTCCCATCGGCGACGAGCACGACATCCGCCGCGACCGCCACGCGCACCGCGACCGTGAGCGCGGCGACGGCCACCGAGACGACGCAGTCCGCGCTGCCCACGGCTGGCCAGACGGCGCCGACCGCGACCGCGACGCCCGGACAGGCGCGACCGACCGCCATGCCGTCCCCACGCCCACAGCCGAGGCCGGCCCTCGTCCCGCGCTCCTACTTTGCCGGCGGCGTCAACCTTCCCGGCCAGCCGTCCTTCCTCAATATCACCAACCCCACGAATCAGCGGGCGCGCATCGGGCTCACCTTCTACGACGCCTCGGGCGCCGTCAGGAGCGCCACCCTGAGCGTCAACGCGACGACGCACCGCACCCTCCCCGTCGCCGACCTGCTCGGTCGCCGCGGCGCCTTCGGCCTCGTGGTCTCGTCCGACCGCGCGGTCGCCGCGGGGCTGACCCTCACCCGCCCTGGCCGCGACGACGACGCGCTGGGCGGCGCCACCGCGCCCCAGTATCGCTGGTACCTGGCCGAGGGCTACACCGGCCTCACCTTCCATGAGACGGTCTCCATCCTCAACCCCGGGACGCAGGGGACGCGCGTCACGCTGCGCCTGCTGCCCAATGGGGGGCGAGCCAGGACGGTCGTCGTGCCGGTGGGCGCGCATCGCGAGATCATGGTGGACGTCAACCGGCTGCTGCCGGGGCGCGCCGTGAGCGTGGCGGCCACCAGCGACCGGCGCGTGGTGGTGGAGCGTACCCTGACCTTCGGGCGGAGCGGCTACGGCATGACCGCCCGCATCGGCGCGCCGGGCGCGTCCACCGTGTGGCTGTTCGCCGAGGGGACCACCGTCAACCGCTTCGAGACCTACCTGACCGTGCTCAACCCGACCGGCGGGACGGCGCACGTGACGGCGCGGTTCTACGGGCGCAACGGCGCGGCGCTGGGCGGGCGCGGACTCGCGGTGGGCGCGGGGCGGCGCGACACGCTGCGCCTGAACAGCTTCCTGGCCAACCAGGAGGGCATCGCCAGCATCGTGACCAGCGATCGGCCGATCGTGGTGGAGCGGCCGGAGTACTTCGGGTCGCCCAACAACGCGGGCATCGCCGGCTCGGACGTGTTCGGGCTCAACGGGACCCGCCCGCGCTGGAGCTTCGCGGGCGGGGACACCGCCGGCAAGAGCGAGTTCCTGCTCTTGTTCAACCCCGGCACGCGGAGCATGCCGGTGCGCGTGGCCGTCTATGGCGCCGATGGCCGTGCCCATCATGTGACCGTGACGCTGACCCCGCGCGACCGCTACACCCTCGAGGTGGGGCGGACCTTCCACGGTCTGACCGCGACGCGCGGCCTGGTGGCTGCGTCGACCGACGGGCGGGGCTTCGTGGCGGAGCAGACAGTGTTCGCCCCCGACCACACCACCCTGCGCGGCGCCGAGGGCCTGCCACAGTAGGCCGGGAACCCTCCCCGGTGAGCGTGGTCGTCGCTCGCCGGGCGCGCTCAGGACGCGCGGGACCGGCTGGACGCTGGCGGTCGCTGTGGACTCCCCTTCGTGAATAATGTAGGCTAGGGGAACAGAAGCGGGACGGCGGTTCCCAACGCGCATCGAGGACGCCGCACCGCCATGGAAAGGGGGAGGCGCCATGTACGAGGCTGTGGCCTCGCCGCTGACCACGTGGGGAAACTTCTATGTCATCGTTGGGTCCTCGGCAGCGACCCTGACGGGCCTGATGTTCGTGGTGATCACCCTGAACACCGGGTGGCGCGAGCAGACGGCGACTGACGGGGACGGGGACGGGATTGCCGCGTTCGGCACGCCAACGGTCGTCCACTTCTGCGCCGCGCTGGCCGTCGCCGCAACCCTGAGCGCGCCGTGGCCGGCCCTCTGGCCAGCCGGTCTGCTCCTCGGGCTCTCCGGTCTCGCGGGCGTGGGGTACATCGTGATTGTGGTACGGCGCGTGCGCCGGCAGGCGAGCTACAGCCTGGTCCTGGAAGACTGGTTATGGCATGTAGGCTTTGCGCTCGTCGCGTACGTCGCACTTGTCGTCGCGGCCGCGGCACTGGCCAACTCTCCATCGTCGGCGCTGTTCGTCGTCGGCGCGGCGACGGTGCTGCTCCTGTTGATCGGCATCCACAATGCGTGGGATGCGGTGACCTATGTGGTCGTCGCGCGCTCCCGGCCGCAGAGCAAGGACAAGGAATGACAAGGAATAAGGAGTAGGGATAGGTGACGCGTGACGAGATGTCTACCCATCGCGGCCGACCGCGCGCCGGTCACGCGTGGTCGCGACAGGACGGGGACACGCGCCCCTGCCACACGAGGGCCGCGGCACCGTCCATGTCGTCGACGCGTCGATCATCTGCCGGGGAGAGAACGCATGATGCGCGTCGATGTGGTGGTGGGCGTGGGCGTGGGCGTGGGCGCACGCGGAATCTAGTCGTCGGTGCGATGCGCATAGCGCGGCAGCGGGCGGCCGGGGCGGAGCGGAGCGCACACGCCCGCTGCCGCCTGGGTGGCCTGGGCAGGGCAGAGCGGCTGGCCGAGGGCACGTACGACCTCATAAACTGTATATCGGTGTGGTATAGTGCGGACAGCGCCTCTGCCCGTTGCTCTGTCGCGCCTTCCTGGCATGTACACGTGGGGGCACGAGCGACGGGCTTAGCTGGCGACCTGAGACCACGATGTGTGGCACACCACGACGATGCAGTCGGGAATTATGTTCAGACAAACGCCTTCCACGTCCACCATCACGACCGCGACCACGACCGCGACCACCATCGCCGCCGCGACCACGACCGCGACCACCATCGCCGCCGCGACCACGAGCGCGGCGATCGTGGCGGCCTTGCCCGTCGTCGGCCGTAGGGTCACGCCGGGCCGACGACGGGGCATCGGGGTGGCGACGACCACGCTGGCCGCCTGTCTGCTGCTGATGGCGGCGCTACGGCCGGCCACGGCCACGTCCCCCGTGCCGTCCGACCCGCGGATGGTCAACGTCTGGCTGACCACGCCCGACCACCGCAACCTGCTGGCGCCACAGCCGGGACTGCGTTTCGGCGGCGACGGCAGCAACGGCAGCAACGCGCCGCTGACCATCCACGTGGACGAGCGCCGCACCTATCAGCAGGTCGCCGGCTTCGGGGCCTCGCTGACCGACACCTCGGCCTGGCTGCTCTACGTGCGGCTCGACGCGGTCACCCGTGCGCGGGTGATGCGCGACGTGTTCGACCCGTCGGCGGGCATCGGCGTCAACGTCCTGCGCCAGCCCATCGGCGCCTCGGACTTCACCTACGACGCCACGTCCTACTCGCTCGACGACGTGCCGCGCGGCCAGAAAGATCCCGCCCTGGCCAACTTCTCGGCCGGCCACGACGTCCCCTACATCGTCACGGCCCTGCAAGACGCGCTGCTGCTCAACCCATCCCTCAAGATCATGGCCACGCCCTGGAGTCCGCCCGCCTGGATGAAAAACTTCGGCGGCCTGACGGGACGCGGCGGCAGCCTCTCGCCGACGGCGTACGCGCCGCTGGCCGCCTACTTCGTGCGTTTCATCCAGGCCTACCGGGAGCAGGGCGTGCCGATCGACGCGCTCACGCTCCAGAACGAGCCGGGGTATACCACGCCGGACTACCCCGGCATGCGCTTCAATTCGGCCCAGGAGCGTCACCTGCTGGTCGACTACCTCGCCCCGGCTCTCCAGGCGGCGGGCCTGCACCCCAAGCTGCTGATCTATGACGACCGCTGGGGGCTGGACCGGCGCACCGACCACTATCCCTGGCGCATCCTCGGCGACCGCCAGGGCAACCCCCTGATTGCGGGCACGGCCTACCACTGCTACTACGGCAGCCCCGATGTGATGACCGAGCTGCACCTCGCCTATCCGCGCAAAGACATCTACGAGACGGAGTGCTCGGGCGGCCAGATCGCGCCCGGGCCGGTCGCGGAGTTGGCCATCAACGCCCTGCGCAACTGGTCGCGCAGCGTGGTGCTGTGGAACGTGGCCATGGATACGAGGCACGGCCCGCGCCAGGGCTCCGGCTGCACCAACTGTCTCGGCCTCGTCACGGTCGATCAGGCGTCCGGGGCGGTCTCGTATACCGATAACTACTATCAGCTCGGTCAGGTCAGCCGTTTCGTCCATCCGGGCGCCTACCGCATCGACTCCAATACGTTCGGCGCGGGCTCCTACGGCTCGGGCACACTGGAGGACGTGGCGTTCAAGAACCCCGACGGGTCGAAGGCGCTGGTCGCCTACAACGCCGCCCGCGCCAGCCGCACCTTCCGTGTGCAGTGGGGAGGCCAGGGGTTCAGCTACACCCTGCCCGGCGGCGCGATGGCCACGTTCGTCTGGTCGGGCGCGCAACAGGGCGCCTCGGTTGCCTCGACGCCGGTTGAGTACGCCATCGACGCGGGCGGGATGGGGACGGGAGCCGGGCCGGGGGGCATATTCCTACCCGACAGCTACGCCGACGCCGGGCGCGGCGTGACGGTGCGCCTGCCCATCGACGCCTGCCGGGCCGACGATCCCGCGCCCCTGGCGATCTACCAGTCGATGCGCCTCGGGCCGGAGGGCTTCACCTACACCTTGCCCAACCTTCGGCCCGGCGCGCGGTACGGGGTGCGCCTGCACTTCGCCGAATTGCTCTGGCCCATGCGCGGCGAGCGCCGCTTCAACGTGCTGATCGGGGGACGACGCGTCTTGCACGATTTCGACATCGTGGCGGCGGCGGGAGGACGACGGCGCGCCGTCGTCAAGTCATTCGAGACGACCGCGTCCGGCGACGGCACGATCAGCATCGCTTTCACGCGGGGCGCCGCCGACTATCCCGCCGTCAACGGCATCGCGGTGCGGCGCATCACGCCGGGCCAGTCGCACGCCATGCCGTCCGCGCCACCCTATCCCCATGCGCCTCGCTGCCGCGCCGGGCGACCCTGACAGATTATGTGGCCACGCGGCGACGGTGGCGCGCTATCCCTGCTTTCGGCTTGGCGCCCCCAACGGCGTCGCGCAACCGCCCGGCTATCCCCGCCGACCAACGTACGACGATACCCCGCACGACTGCTACGGGGAATGCGCAAGCGCACAACGGAGTGATAAGTGACGACCATCGTATCGCACCTTGACACCAGAGACGAGGACTACGCGGCCAACCGCGCTCACTACGAGGGCCTGCTGGCCGAATTGCGGACCCGGCGCGCGCGCGTGGAGCGCGGCGGCGGCGACGAGGCGGTCGCGCGGCACCAAGCGCGCGGCAAACTGCTGGCCCGCGACCGTATCGCGCGCCTGCTCGACGAGGGCAGCCCTTTCCTGGAGTTGTGCCCCTTAGCCGCGGAGGACATGTACGAGGGCGACGCGCCGTCGGCCGGGCTCGTCGCCGGCATCGGCGCGGTCGAGGGGCGCGAGGTCATGCTCATCGCCAACGACGCCACGGTCAAGGGCGGCGCCTACTACCCCATGACCGTCAAGAAGCACCTGCGCGCCCAGGAGGTGGCCCTGGAGAACGGCCTGCCGTGCATCTACCTGGTCGACTCGGGCGGCGCGTTCCTGCCCCTGCAGGCCGACGTTTTCCCCGACCGGGAACACTTCGGGCGCATCTTCTACAATCAGGCCCGGATGTCGGCGCGGGGTATCGCCCAGATCGCCGTGGTGATGGGCTCATGCACGGCGGGCGGCGCGTACGTGCCGGCGATGAGCGACGAGACGGTGATCGTGCGCGGGACCGGCACCATCTTCCTGGGCGGGCCGCCGCTGGTCAAAGCGGCCACCGGCGAGGAGGTCACGGCCGAGGATTTGGGCGGGGCCGACGTGCATACGCGCCTCTCCGGCGTGGCCGACCACTACGCCACGGACGACCTGCACGCCCTGGCCATCGCGCGCTCCATCGTGTCCAACCTGACCGCGCGCAAGACGCCGCCGTGGGACATCGCTGCGCCCGAGGAGCCGCGCTACGACGCGCGCGAGATCTATGGGCTGATCCCGCGCGACACGCGCCGGGGCTACGACGCGCGCGAGGTCATCGCGCGGCTGGTCGACGGCAGCCGCCTGCACGAGTTCAAGGCGCTCTACGGGACCACGCTGGTGTGCGGCTTCGCGCGCCTCATGGGCCTGCCCGTGGGCATCCTGGCCAACAACGGCATCCTGTTCAGCGAGAGCGCGCTCAAGGGCACGCACTTCATCGAGCTGTGCAATCAGCGGCGCATCCCGCTCTTGTTCCTGCAGAACATCACCGGCTTCATGGTGGGGCGCGAGTACGAGAACCGCGGCATCGCCAAGGACGGCGCCAAGATGGTCACCGCCGTCTCCAACGCCGCCGTGCCCAAGTTTACCGTGATCCTGGGCGGCTCGTTCGGCGCGGGCAACTACGGCATGTGCGGCCGCGCGTACGACCCGCGCTTCCTGTGGATGTGGCCCAACGCGCGCATCTCGGTGATGGGCGGCCAGCAGGCGGCCTCGGTGCTGCTGCAGGTGCGCCTGGACAACCTGAGGGCGCGCGGGCAGGACATGACCCCGGAGCAGCAGGACGAGTTCAAGCGGCCGACGTTAGAGAAGTATGAGCGCGAGGGCAACCCCTACTACAGCACCGCGCGCCTGTGGGACGACGGCATCCTCGACCCCGCCGAGACGCGCGCCACGCTGGGCCTGGCCATCTCGGCCAGCCTCAACGCGCCCATCGGCGAGACCCGCTATGGTGTCTTCAGGATGTAGCATCAAGGATGCGGTAAAATACCATCATGTATGACGCGATGGTTAAGAGGAGTGCTGTGATGCGAACAACGATTTATCTCGACGATACACTGGACGCGCGCCTGCGCCAGCTTGTACCGGGCCGAGGGCTCAACCGTTTCATCGCCGAGGCGGTCGCCGAGAAAGTGTTGGCCCTGGAAAAAGAGCGCATCGAGCAGGCGATGAAAGAGGGCTACCAGGCAATCGCCGTCGAGAGAGCCCAACTCGATGAGGACTGGATGGTGGTTGATGTCGAAGGGTGGCCGGGGTGAGCTTTCCGCGCCGCGGCGATGTCTATTGGGTCAATCTCGATCCGGTTGTAGGCAGCGAGATTGCCAAGACGCGCCCCGCGGTCATCATATCTAACGATGTCGGCAACGAATACGCGCGACGAGTCATCATCGCCCCTATCACGTCCGGGCACACGGGGAGGATCTACCCGTTCGAAGTGCTCGTGCCGGTCGGAGAAGGCGGGCTGGCGCAGGACTCCAAGGTCGTGCTGGATCAAATCCGAACGGTCGATAAAGTCCGTCTGGGGCAGCGCATGGGCGCTCTTTCGATGCCACGATTGGTGGAGGTTGATCAAGCCATTCGGTTGAGTCTGGCGGTCTGAAAGATAAGGATGCGCAGTCGCATCGCTATCCTACCGGCACACGACGCAGGTCTGGAGAACGGCCGACTGTAACGGGACGTGGTATGACGTAGCCTTGGCGGCGCTTCGTGAAGCGATCAAGGGAGGAGTAAAGGAGTAAGACAATGGTTGCCCAGCAAGTAGGGCCGCTCTGGACCGTCGAGGGCTACCTGGACATGGAACGGTGCAGCACCGTCAAGCACGAGTACCACGATGGCTACGTCTACGCAATGTCCGGCGGCACGCAGGCCCACAGTCAAATTGCGGTCAATCTTCTCACGCTGCTACGGGCCGGCGTCCGCGGGAGCGGTTGCCGCGCGCTGGAATCGACTATCAGGGTCCGACAATCGGCGGATGACTACGTCTACACGGACGCTGTGGTGACGTGTGACCCCCGCGACCGCGTGTTCGGCCGGGACTGGATCGACTACCCGACGTTGGTGGTCGAGGTGCTCTCGCCGTCCACCGAGCGCTACGACCGGGGCAAGAAGTTCGAGGAGTACAAGGCCATCCCCACCTTCTGCGAGTACGTGCTGGTGGAGCAGCGGCGGCGCGAGGTCGAGGTGCGCGGCCGCGACGATACGGGGGCCTGGACCTTGATGACCTACGGACCGACCGACGATGTCGTGCTGCACAGCCTGGCGCTGACATTGCCAATGGACCTGATTTATGAGGATAGTGGCGTCTAGATGGATGTGCGCGGCAGCGTGGCTATCGTCACCGGCGCGTCGAGCGGGATCGGGGAGGCCACGGCGCGCGAGCTGGCGCGGTCCGGAGCGACGGTGGTACTGGCCGCGCGACGCGCCGACCTGTTACAGCGGCTGGTCGTCGAGATCGAGCGCGAGGGCGGTCGGGCGCTGGCCGTGCCCACCGACATGACCTCGCGGCAGGCCACCGAGCGCCTGGTCGGTGTGACGGTTGAGACCTTCGGGCGCATCGACATCGTCGTCAACAACGCCGGGATCGGCGGGGGCGGCTCGATCCTGGGCGACTCCGACGAGTTGATGGAGCGGGTCATCCTGGTCAACCTGCTGGCCCCCGCGCGGCTGGTGCAGGTGGCCCTGCCGTATATGCGTCGCCAGGGCCACAATGGGGAACAGGGCCATGGGCAGGGCCGTGAGCGGGGCGTCATCGTCAACGTGGGCTCGGTGGCGGGCGATGTCGCGACCAGCGGGATGTACGCGGCCAGCAAGTTCGGCCTGCGCGGGCTGAACGACGCCTTGCGCCGCGAGTTGCTCCCGTCTGGTATCGCCGTGGTGCTGATCGCGCCCGGCTTCATCCGCACCCCGATGACCGGGGGCCTGCGCGTGCCCATGCCCGGCCCCGACGCCGTGGCCCGCGCTATCCTCAAAGGCATTCGGGAGCCGCGCCGCCGCATCACCGTGCCCTGGCCCTACGTGCTGCCGAGCGTGTTTGCCCGCGCGTTCCCCGGGCTGGTCGACCGCGTGCTGGGCAGCCCGCTGGTGCAGCGCCGCTACCACGACCGCGAGCGGCCCTGATAGTCATGTGTCGCGCAGGTCGTGCATCAACGCGTCGACGTCCGAGCATTCGCCTTTCGTGGGTCGACAACTACCCACTTCTGGAGTTGCGCACGGGTCGCGCGGCGACGCGGGCGTATGCCATCGGTCACTCTTCAGGGATGATTTCTTCGAACAGCGCGGGCTGGACCTGGAGCCGTGCGCGCGCCTCGCGGTCTCGCTCGAGGCGCTGGATGCTTTTCTCGGGCGTCGGCAAGTCCTCGGGCATTGTACCGCCGAATTCCTCGGAGGCCAGCAAGCTCGTCTGCCTGCTCGGCGCGCCGCGTCTGCACCGCGAAGTACGTCTGGCCCAGTGCAATAATGTCTTTCGAGGGGTCGCCATTTTGTATGACGAGATAGCACGCATACCGGCTCAGGTGGTAGGAGGGGAGCGACCGCTGAGCGCCACTGCCGATAGTGACCATCTCATGGTCGGGAATGAAATGGTCATCGGGCTGCTGACCGCTGTTGATGCAGGCGACCCGCGCCCGCTCGATCACAGCATTGAAAGCCTGCCACTGGGAATAGCCCAGGAGCCGCGACATATCGCGCGCCCACCAAAACTCCCGGCCCTCCGCATCGATGCGACGGATGGCCTCGAATGGTGAGCGGTGATCGCTGGGATTGCCATCATCACCGCCAGCATCGCCTCGGGCGCCGCCCGCTACTCCCTCTCGCGTCATCGCCTGCACCCCCTTCATCTTTGCTAGACGACCTCTATCGCTCCCATTTTCGTCCTATCGTACCACACCAACCGATCATCTCATGGCCAATCATGAGTAGGCAGGGTGATCGCGCGCGATATACAAAAGGACATTGGTGTCGACAGCTGTTTTCATGCCTCGCGTAGGTCATCCATCAACGCGTCGACATCCGAGAATTCGCCCGTCGCAGGTAAACAACTCACCCACTTCTGGAGTTGCGCGCGTGTCACGCGGCGACGCAAGCGTACGCCATCCGGCGTGATCTCAAAGGCTACCTCCGACCCTGCCTTGAGTCCCAGTGCATCACGCACCTCTCGCGGCAAGGTAATCTGTCCTTTGCTTGTGACCGTAGCCATACTTTGCCTCTCCCGTTCTCACGTCTGTCGCCCATGTAATGATAAGAGCGTAATGCAAGCGACGCAAGGATACGAGTAGGTGGCAAAGGCTAAACCCAATACGGTTCAGTTAAGGGACGGGAGCAGCCACGGCGTGTCTAGGGTGAGAGGATCGTCGAGGGGACAGGGCTGGTCGAGGGCGACGTGAGCGGGGGGAGCGGCTTGCGGCAG
>JAABUZ0100002016.1_pt1 | contig 35407 bp, 27 predicted proteins | sample 5562091 | NCBI WGS metagenome assembly JAABUZ01 (sample SAMN12813069, study PRJNA571459) | rock metagenome | isolation source: Antarctica rocks | place: Antarctica: Victoria Land, Linnaeus Terrace sud | collected 2015-12-21 | reverse complement strand
GTATCCGGGCCGAAGCGGAGCATACACGGGAAGCAGCACTTCGGCGGGATGCCGAAGCGGATCGTGCTCGAGAAGCAGCACTTCGGCGGGATGCCGAAGAGAGGGTACGCCAACTCCAGGCCGAATTGGACCGATTACGTGACGTGTGAACGTTGACCGTGTGCGCCTCCTATTGGGAGGAGCACCACTGCGGCACCATGGAGATGTTTACTGAAGCGTGCGACATGGCGCGCTCACAGGCACGATGTGACCATGTAATGGTCGCCGAGGAAGGAACATCCGTGGGCGATCGGTTGCGCGAGAACGTGGTGATCATAACCGGCGGCTACGGTCTGATTAGCACGGGGATGGGCCAATTGGACAGGTCGGGATGCATCGTCGCGCTTCCGGCATTGATAAGGCACGTGCGCGATGTCAGGATCGGTCGATGGCGAGGTCGCCGGTGGCAATCCGGCGCAGTGTCCTCTCATAGTCCTGAACACGGTCGATGTAGATTAGTTCCTCATCGAGGTGGTAGCCAAAGAGCCGTTGCTGCTCAGCAAGCAGTTGCGGGAGTACGTCCCGACTGAAGTCCCACGGCGTGTCGGGCGGGACGGACTGGAAGACGGCGGGTTCGAGCACCAGGATACCGGCATTGACGTGTCGGCTGACCGCGTCCGCGGCACGCGGTTTTTCGACAAACGCAGTAATCCGGTTGTGCTCATCGAGCACGACCATGCCGCTGCCGGTCACGTCGTCGCGCTCGTGGAGCGCCACGGTGACAACTGCTTCGCTGTCGTGATGGTGGCGCAGCAACGCGTGGTAGTCGCAGGTGGCAAGATTGTCCCCGTAGATGACGAAGAAGGTATCGGTGAAGTGCGCCTCCCATCGTTTCACTCCCCCTGCCGTTCCGAGGAGACGTGTCTCTTCTGAGTAGGTGATGTGGACGCCATGACGCGAGCCATTACCAAAGTATCGGCGGATTGTCTCGGGCAGGTGATGTACATTGACCACCAGATCACACACGCCGTGATGAGCGAGACGGCGAATCGTGTCATCGAGGATCGGGCGACCCGCGAGGGGGAGCATGGGCTTGGGCAGGTGGTCCGTGTATGGGCGCAGGCGGCTCCCCACGCCAGCTGCGAGGATAAAGGCTTGCACGTCAGGCTGAAGGTGGCTGTGACAACAGTGCCCGTCCTGGCACCGGCCGGGAGGGCCTCACCGACTGCATCTGGCGGAGGGTGCGCTCGGCTTCCTCTGTGTACTGCACTGAGGTGGCCATCGTGGCGAGCCAGTTGCGATACTGGGCAACGTTTTCCTCTACCGACACCCGTGGTTCCCAGCCGAGCGCCCGCATGCGATGGATATCGCTCACGGTATGGCGTGTATCGCCCACGCGAAAGTCACCGGGCAGGTCGGGTTCGAGACTGCTTCCGAAGGTACGCAGGGCGATGCGCGCGAAGTCGAGGACGGTGACGGGCCGACCGCCGCCAACATTGAGTACCTGGAAGTCGGCTTCCGATCGCTCGAAGGCGATGACGTTCGCCAGTGCGACATCCCTAACATTGACATAATCTCGCAATTGCAGTCCGTCTTCATAGCAGATCGGGGGGAGGTCGTGCAGAATCCGCATGGCAAAGCGTCTGAGGATGCCCGAGTAGGCGTTGTAGAACGAGTTTCGCGGCCCCTGCACGTATGTGTAGCGCATGCAGGTGCTGGGGACGCCGTACCGTGAACCGAGGCGGAGTGCCAGTTGCTCAATCGTATGTTTCGAAATCGCATACGCTGTTCCCGGCGTCGCTACCTCTTCGGGAATTAACTCGGGACGCATAGAGGCATCGCAGACGGGGCAGTGAACTTCCCAGTCTGCACGTTCTAACTGGCTAAGCGGCCTGGGCGGTGGAGTGCAGGTGCCATGCTGCTCACATCGGTAGAGGCCCTCACCAGCCACGGACTGCGACGATGCAAAGACAATCTTGCGTACCGGCAAGGTGCTCCCCACGATGAGCTCGTACAGCAATGCGGCGCTTTCAGCGTTGGTATGGATAAAGGTGCTGAAATCCGGCAGGTAATCCTGGTAGGCGGCAAGGTGAAACACCCCTTCGACCCCCTCAAGGGCTGACAACATATCCCGTGGGTTAGCCACGTCGCCCCGTAGGAAGCGCGCACGAGGCGAAACGTACGATGGCAGGCCGTGGGGATGGACACGTGGTTGTAGTGCATCCAGGATGGTGACGTCGTACCCTCTGTCCAACAGTAGATCGACGGTATGGGAGCCGATGAAGCCAGCCCCTCCAGTTACGAGAACACGCATGTCTTCTCCCTGTTTTCTTTTGCCGTACGCCAGGTACTGGTGTGCATGATAGGTTGTACGTCGGTGCGGCTCGAAAAAATCGATACGTTAATCCGGGTTGCGTATGGTGTCCGCGGTGGTCAGCTTTGCGCTGTTGGGCGCGAGGGGATACCTCTGCCCCTTCAACCACAAGGCGTCGTGCCAACACGTGGTGAGCCTCGTGTGTTTGCTTACGCATTCAATTTTCATGAGTCACGCGCCCGACGGAACAAGTGTCACCGTGGTGCCCGAGCGAGACGCCTCGTACACGCCGTGGACCATGCGCAGTGCTTCCAGTCCATCGCGGCCACTTCCCAGTGGCTCTCGACCGTCGTGGATTGACGACATGAAGTCTTCCCATTCGAGTTCCCATGACACGTCCTGACTGGCTATCTCGATGAGTTCTTCGAAAGGAGGTCCGGATTCGGGACGCCGCCTGCCGACGGTGAGGTGCTCGGTGCCGTAGCTGCCGCCGAGCCCCTCCATGATGGCGTAGCCATCGCGACCGAATAGTTCGAATGAGAAGATGTTCTTCCACTGGGTCCAGCTGGCGTGTACGGAGGCGACTGCCCCTCCTGCCGAGCGAAAGAGGCCGAAGCCGTTATCCTCCACATCCATGGGCCAGTAGGCGGTGGTGACGAACCCCGTGGCCTGGACCATATCACCGAGAAACCAGCGGAACAGGTCGCATGCATGGATGCCCTGGTCCAGGAGTTCCCCGCCGCCGGAGATATGGCCCTGGCCGCGCCATTCCCGCTCGTAGTGGGGTCGGCCACCGTGCCCATACCGACACCGTGCGAAGAGTGGTGGACCGAAATCGCCGAGGTCGAAACGGCGCCGCATTTCCAGCATCGCGGGGTGGTAACGGTGGTTGAATCCAGTTTTCAGAACTACGCCGCGGTGTCTTGCGGCGCTCACGAGTGCTTCGGCCTCGGCCACGGTGCGTGCGAGTGGCTTCTCGGTGAGGACATGTTTGCCTGCCTCGAGTGCGGCACGGGAGACGGCGTACAGGGCATCGTTGCTGCACGACACGACGACGGCGTCGATATCCGATCGGCGCACGGCCATGGCCCAATCTGTTGTGGCAGCACACGCAAGCTCCCTGGCGACCGCATCGGCACGTTCCGCTGAGATGTCGGCTACCACTACCACCTGTGACTTCGCCGACTGGCAAGCGTACCTGGCTCGACGCGTGCCGATGACACCCGCCCCCACAACGGCAACCCGCGTTGGGCGTGTCGGGGCGCTCTCCATACGGCATGCTCCTTTCCCATCACGCCAGCTCCCGACGCCGTCGGGCGCGCGATTCGACTGTGTCACTCAGACTGGTCGTAGACATGGTACGGCGGAAACCCTACTTGATCTGCACGACGCGGTACTGCTGGGCCTCGTATCCGGCCCTACTGCAGCGTACGGCGACGGTTGCCTTTTCAGGGGCGAGTGTCGGTGGCACAGCCCATGTCCACGCGACAAGCCCCTGGGTATCCGTTTGTTTCTGCGCATCGGTCATCTTTACCGCTGTACCACTGGCCACGGTGACCGACAGGGTACACGGCACGTTCGCTTCTGAGCGTCCGACAACCGCAACCGTATCGCCAGGCGCGGCAGACCCTACGACCGGCTCCAGTGCTACCCAGAATGCCCCCGGACTTGCCACGGCTGATGAGGTTGCCCTACCGGCACGTGCTTCGGATACGGTGTTCACCGCCGTGGAGGTGGGGGCAGCAACGTGATTGTTCGCCACTGTGGGCGTGGCTTCATGTTTTGGCTGTGTGGTTATGGCGCTTGCCAGCGCACGCGAGCGGGTCTGAGCAGCCGAAGGCGACGCGTGGGGCGTCGCGGGGGGCACGGTGGGCGAAGGAGTGGCGGCTTTCCCGGGTTTCCCTGTCGGTGCCACGGGCGCTGCTTCCGCGGTTCCCGCAGTTTCTGCGGCGGCAGCTGTATCAACATCTGCAACCATGGCTCCGGCCACTGGTAGGACGGCTCCGGGAGCGGCACTGCCCCTCACCGTCGTCGGCTGTGCCACAACGGTACTCAGCGTCGGCGTTGTGGACGGTACCACCGCTGTGGCCCCCGGAGTCGCCGTTGTTGTCATGGCGTTTTTCGTGGCGGTTGTGACGGGTATTTCGGTGGGAATGTCACGAATGGTGGGTACGGCTACCTGAATGGTAGCGGCGAGCGACGCCTGGGTGTCTGCCGATCGCGCCTGAGCGGTATTGACGGCGGCGGCGGTCGTGATGGTGGTGTTCGTCGTCGTTTGTCCGCACGCTGCGACGAGCGTGCATGCCGAGGCCCCTACCACCCACCACATCCAGGTACATTTCATAATGCGCCCTCCTTACTAACTGTGAGCAATGACGGGTGGATACGACGCGGCCACCGCCGCATGGCAGGTGCTCTACCTGTTACTGCAGCAATGCCGCCGTGATCCGTCCGAGCATCGTTTGGTAGCTCGTTGTTGGATCGTTATACACGCGAAGGAGGAGCCTGACCTATGGATCTGGGACGTTCGGGCTACTCCAGTGCGCGGGTGCTACCGAGACCCATGGGCCATCGCTTGCTTTTCTCCATGCGTGCTGTGGTACAGTACTGGAGAAACAGACAGGTAGTGATGATCAAAACAGCACGGGAGGGGTGACGATGCGGTCGGAGTCAGTGGAGAGCGAGAACGAGAGCCTGGTGCTTACTATTGAGTTCGTCCTGGCGTCTGGCGAACGGTTTCCCGTTCGGGAGTTTGCCGAGGGTGAGTCTCTTGAAACAGCGGTCACCAAGCTCGGACAGCGTCTGGCAACCGAGATGGGGACCGACCGTGTTAGTACGTTTTCCTACTGGGAAGACGACCAGTACTTCTTTGACGCCGTGTCCATGCGAGGCGTGGTTGCGTTCAGCATTTCCCCATACGATGACGAGGAGGACGAGTTCGACGAGGACGACGACATCGTATAAGTCGCCGGACTCTGCCTTAATTCACGGAACAAGGTAGCGACGCTGTCCCTTCTGACGGCGGTGCCCGAGTTCGGGCGCCGGTCCACTGGTCCCAAGAGACATGGCGCGAGTCTTCCGCTGCTCGAGAGTGGCCCATGAACACGGCATGCGGTGCTGGAATGCAATGTTCAGCACCGTCGGTCCGGATGCGGATGTCGGGCTTCTACGGCTGCCGCGGCAGGCCCCCTGACGTTGATTCACCCGAGCACAGCCAGTCCGGATGCGGATGTTGGGTGCCTACTCCCCCTGTAAAGAGCGCATCCCGCGACGGTTGATCTCATGAGTACGTCTCTTCATGGACATCGGATGCACGACCGACCAGGCGGCATCGCCCTAGGTGAGGATGGTAGCGCGACGCACATAACTCGAAACTGTGCATGCGAATTTAGCAAACTCGGCTCAAGAGTGCTAAAAAAGTCTTGCGTGCGAGCGCACCCATCCGTACAATAGAGATATCGAGGTACCGTACGGACTGTGATAGACCGGGATCGGGTGGTGTGACCCTCTGGGCAGCGTGATGAGGGACGTACCCCGTGTTCGTGGTCCTTCGCCGTCCCTGCGTCTCTGGATGAACCTGGACCCGATGACGGGTTCCGTAGTGTGCAAGGGGAGGATCAACCGTTTATGAGTGACAAGATCAAGCCGCTCGGTGACCGTGTGGTCGTGCGACCGCAGGGCCGCGAGGAGACCACAAAGAGCGGCATCGTGCTGCCCGACACCGCGAAAGAGAAGCCCCAGGAAGGTGAGATCGTTGCTGTTGGCAATGGTCGCCGAAATGATGCGGGCGAACTGGTTGCACTCGAAGTGAAGGTTGGCGACAAAGTGCTGTACGCCAAGTACGCGGGCACGGAAGTCAAGGTCGATAACGAGGAATACCTGATCGTTCGCGAGGCTGACATCCTGGCGGTGATGGCGTAACGGAACACAGACGACCCGGGTCATGGCCCGGCAACGTGAAGAACTGTACATTGATGCATGTAGAGGAGGAACAGTCGACCTATGCCTAAGCAAATTGTGTTCAACGAGACGGCCCGCGCCGCGTTGAAGAAGGGCGTCGATACACTTGCCGACGCCGTGAAGACCACCCTTGGCCCCAAGGGACGGAATGTCGCGCTCGATAAGAAATATGGCGCCCCAACCATTACCCACGACGGTGTGTCGGTGGCGAAGGAAATCGAGCTCAAAGATCCCTTCGAGAACATGGGTGCGACGCTGCTGAAAGAAGCCGCGACGAAGACCAATGATGTTGCCGGCGACGGCACCACGACCGCGACCGTACTGGCACAGGCGATCGTCACCGAGGGTATCCGCAACCTGGCGGCAGGAGCCAACCCAATGCTCCTCAAGCGTGGCATTGAGAAGGCTACGGTCGCCGTGATCGCTGAAATTAAGGCAATGGCGAAGCCCATCCAGGGCAAGGAAGAACTTGCGCAGATCGCATCAATTTCCGCCGCTGATCCTGAAATCGGCACCCTGATCTCGGAAGTGATGGACAAGGTCGGCAAGGATGGTGTCATAACGGTCGAAGAGTCCCGCGGAATTCGCTTTGAGACCGAGTTCGTCGAAGGCATGAATTTCGACCGCGGGTACATCTCTCCGTACTTCGTCACGAACTCTGAGCGGATGGAAGTGGAGCTTGACGAGCCCTATATCCTGATCACCGACAAGAAGATCAGTGCCATCGCCGATATTCTTCCTCTGCTAGAGAAGCTGTTGCAGGGCGGGCGCAAGGAACTGGTCATCATCGCGGAAGATGTCGAGGGCGAAGCCCTGGCTACCATGGTTGTCAACAAGATGCGTGGCACGCTGAACGTCCTGGCTGTTAAGGCTCCGGGGTTTGGTGACCGGCGCAAGGAAATGCTCGCCGACATGGCCATTCTCACCGGGGGTGTCGTTGTCTCGGAAGAGACCGGCCGCAAGCTCGATAGCGCGCGCATCCAGGATCTCGGCCAGGCCCGCCGTGTGACGGCGAACAAGGACGAGACCACGGTTGTGGAAGGCAAGGGTAGCCGTGAGGCGATCCAGGGCCGGATCAAGCAGATCAAGGCGCAGGTCGATGAGACGACGTCTGATTACGACCGCGAGAAGCTGCAGGAGCGGCTGGCCAAGCTGTCCGGCGGGGTTGCGGTCATCAAGGTCGGCGCCGCCACCGAGGTCGAGCTGAAAGAGAAGAAGCACCGTGTCGAGGATGCACTGTCAGCGGCTCGCGCCGCCACGGAAGAGGGCATTGTCCCTGGCGGCGGTGTGGCACTGTTGAACGCCATCCCGGCGCTCGACCATGTACACCTCCAGGGTGACGAGGCGATCGGCGTTGCGATCATGCGCCGAGCACTCGAAGAGCCGACTCGCCAGATCGCCGCGAACGCGGGAGCCGAGGGCTCGGTGGTCATCGAGACGATCCGTCGCATGAACGCCGAGAAGGGTGTGAAGACGTTCGGATACAATGTCGTGACCGAGGAGTACGAGGATCTGGTGGCGAAGGGAATTACCGACCCCGCCAAGGTAACTCGTTCCGCTGTGGAGAACGCCGCAAGCATTGCGGCAATGATCCTGACGACCGAGGCATTGGTTACTGACATTCCCGAGCCGGCGAAAGCGCCCGCTCCGATGCCAGAATACTAGGCCGGAACACGACCGCAGCCCGGCAAGGGCCGAACCAGTACTTCTGGTTCGGCCTTTCTGGTTTAATTGCCCGTTTGTTGGTATAGTGAAACCGCTTTTGCTGGACTGTTAAGGAGGTCGTATTTTCGTGCAACACGTTCGCGGGTGGTCGGTGCTTATTGCCGGGTCTCTCCTCATGCTCCTCTGGCTTGTCTCACCTACCTCGGTGGCAGCATCCTATTACACGGAGTGGCGTTACTTTCCCGAGACGGGACACTTTGTGCGCGGCGACATGAAACGCTTCTTTGATTCGTACGGTGGCATTGATATCCTCGGGTTTCCTCGTACCGAACTGCTCGATGATAATGGCAGATATATCCAGTACTTCCAACGCACGCGGCTCGAGTGGAATCCCAAGACCGGGCTGGTGCAGCCGGGCCTGCTGGGCGATGAACTGACCACAGCCCGTCGGCCGTTCGTCACGGGGCTGCCCTTCCAGAATGACGCCAGTCGCACGTTTTATCCGCAGACAAAACACAGCGTCCAGGGTGGATTTAAGACGTTTTTTGACCGTCGTGGTGGACTTGCCGTCTTTGGCTACCCGACCTCGGACGAAATGCGAGAACAGGGCTTTACGGTTCAGTATTTTCAGCGGGCGCGCTTCGAATATCATCCCGAGTTGCCCGCCGCCTACATGGTGAGCCTCGGGTTGCTGGGTGATCAGATGATCACGCAACTGGGGTTTGGCAGCGATTTACTCGCAGCCGTGGCAGCTCCCCGCACGCCGGACCTCCTTGGTCGCGGCGACAGCAACTTCGCCGGGTCCCCTCCCGAGCGCGTGACCAATCTGAAGCTTGCGGCCCAACGTGCTGACAACGCACTGATCGCTCCAGGTGCGGTGTACTCGTTTCATGACGTCGTTGGGCCGATCAGCACAGATACCGGCTACGTTGAGGGGCTGGTCATCGCGGGTGACCGGACGGTTCCGGGTGTGGGTGGCGGTGTGTGCCAGGTATCCACCACCGCGTTCCGTGCCGCCTTCTTTGCTGGTTTTCCCATTGTGGAAAGGCACGCGCACTCATACCGCGTGGTGTACTACGAGCAGGGTCACCCTGTGGGCCTGGACGCGACGATCTGGGACGAGGGGGATTTCCGCTTCAAGAACGACACAGCGAATTATATCCTCGTCCGCACCCAGGTCGATGAGGTGAAGAAGAATTTATCATTCCTCGTGTACGGTGTCGATACCGGGCGCTCGGTTTCTATGGAAGGCCCGGTAGTGACCAATGTGACACCTCACGGGAAAGACGTCTACGAACAGGTGTCCACACTCAGACCTGGAGAGACAAAACAGGTGGACTACGCACACGATGGCGAAGACGTGTCCGTGAGGCGCATCGTGAAGGATGCGAACGGCGCGACGCGTTCCGATATATTCAAGAGCCACTATCTTCCGTGGCAGAACGTCTTCCAGATCGGCGCAGGCATGTGAGTATGACCCGCTGACGGAGCACCCATGCTCCGTTACTGCGCCGTGAACCTGTGTATATAGCGGTGGCCGTACTGAATCGGCTACAATACAAAGGGATCCGTTCCTGTGCGGCCCGACGGACTATTGAATTGCCATGAGCACGTTCGATAACCGGGGTGCTGTCACGTTCCCGTGTGCCAAGGGGAACGGTTGCACGACCGCCAATTCCTCTTGCCGGGGTGTTCTATGCGAGTTGCTCGCGCATGTGCCGTTTGTGTCTGTATCCTCTGTGGTTTCTTCACGCCTCTCAGCGTTCGGGCAGACACGCCACCGGTGTCGGCGGCCGCTGCGGGTATCTCGCTCACGTCGCACGCCGGCTATGGCGGGGCGCTCAAGGTTGGCAACTGGTCGCCCGTCATCATCGAGGTGGCCAATGAGGGGCGAGATGTCTCCGGCGAGCTCCAGGTTTCGATAGAGGAGACCACTACCGGGCGCACGCAGGCTGGTCAACCTCCCATTCTGTATACCGTGGCGGCTATCCTGCCATCCCATTCGCGGAAGCGGCTGCAGATCGATGCCCTGGTTCCCCTCCAGGCAAGCCGACTGCGCGTAGACCTTGTTGAAGGGACGTCCATCCTCGCCCATCAGGAGTCGCAGTTCGACTCAGTGAGTGCGAACAGTCTGCTGTGTGGAGCGGTAACGCGTGATGATGGCGCGTACGACGTGGTGGGCACCGTCGACATTCCGGGACGGCAGCAACGGGCGCGGGTCGTCACCATGGATCCAACAGAGTTGCCATCACGACCACAACTGCTTGCTTCGCTTGACTGCCTCATTCTAGGTAATGCGAGCCTACAGGCGTTGACCGCAGGCCAGAAAAACGCACTGGATGCGTGGGTAAGCCGTGGCGGCATTCTTGTCGGCATCGGTGGCCTCAACTGGGCACGTAGCCTTCCATTTCTGCCAGCCGGCCTGCTCCCTGTGGATGTCAACGGATCGTCCACGATGAATACCCTTGATGCGCTCGCGACTTTTGGCCATACATCCCTGCCAGCGGGCCCCTGGGTAGTCTCGGTGCCGAAAACGATGCGCGGCACGTCGATTGTTGAGCAAGACGGTGTGCCAATTGTGGCGGTGCAACGTCACGGCATCGGATCGGTGTTCTATCTTGCGTTGGATCCAACCGTCGGCCCTCTGCGGGATTGGGGCGGGGGTGGCGAACTGTGGCGGTACATACTGTCCTATGCGAACACGCCGCTGTTTTCATCGGCGCCGCTCGGCACAACGACCCTTGGGTGGGGACGATCTCCGCGCAATGCACTGACCGTACCCGTGAACCTGAATCCGCCCCTACCCTTCTGGTTTGTGGCTCTGTTGCTCGGATACCTGGTGATGCTCGGTCCTGTGAATTACCTGCTACTACGTCGACTGGATCGGCGCGAGTGGGCGTGGGTGACGATTCCTATGATCGCCTTGATCGGGAGTGCAGGCGCCTTCCGCATCGCCACCCAGAACAAAGGGAGCGATGTGGGTATTAACGAGATAAGCATCGTGCGTACAGAAGCGGGCGCCACCACATCGTACGTTCGGACCTATGCCAGTGTTTCTTCACCACGGGACGTGCCGTATGAGATCGTGACGCAGAGCGGTGCGTTGATCACCACGACGGTCGGAGGCTTTGGCTCCCGCCCATCGACGTTTGGTCAGGGAGGACCGGGGAGCGGGACTGATCCTACGACCTCGTCGCCAGACAACAATCCTCCAACCAAGGTCATGCAGACGGGGGCGACAAGTCTGCCGAACTTTAAGACCGGTACAAATCTCCTGGGCGGATTTACCGTCGATTCCGTTGTGCATATGCCCGGCACGGTCACAGGATCCCTCACCACCGATGGCACAACCATTCGCGGCAAGGTGACAAACAATACCGGTCAGCGGATCAATGACGCGGTGCTCCTGGTGGGCGACGGCCTGGGCCAGCGCATTGGGACCATGCCAGCCGGGGCGACGAAAGACGTGACGGTGCCGCTAGCAGGGCAGACAGGTTCCAGGCGTGGTCCACTTTCCGCGTCGCTGTATCCCCCATCGAGCAAAACGAGTGGCCAGCAGTCGGCTACAGACACCCTTCGCAAAGACGTTATCGATGCCGCGTACAACCCCTTCTTTCAGTCAAGCGGACTGTCGGGCGGTGGGGTGTCATTGCTCGGGTGGATCGATCATAGCCCGGTGCCAATTTCGGTCAAAGACGGCCGGTCTACCGTGAAGGGTACGACCATGTATGTGGCCGGACTTGACCTTGCCCCCCCGAGCGGGCAAGAAGTGACAATACCTGCTGTTGTGATGAATACGCGCGTGCTGGCGAGCCTCGCGACAAACCGACAGCAGGGTGGCGGGTACGATATATCGAGTGGGGGTGCCATTGGTCTCCAATTTAATCTTCCCTTTGTGGCACAGTTCACGCCGTCCAAACTGGTGCTCCGTGTTGCTGGCACGTACGGCACCAGCGACACTATTAAAGCTGGCACCGATCTTGGCACGGCGGCCTGGTACGACTGGCCAACGGGAAACTGGGTGGATATGCCCATGAGTGCGGGCGACAACGACATCCCATCACCTGAGCGGTACGTTTCAGCATCCGGGCAGGTGCGCGTGCGGTACGCTTTTAAAGGCAGTGCCAATGCGCGAAGCACAAATCTGGTGCTGTCGCAGTTCGATCTGTCCGCCACGGGAGTCGCGCCGTGACGGCTATCGCTATTCAATCGCTGACCAAGTCGTTCGGTGGAGGAGTACCGGCGCTCCAGGGGCTTGATCTGGAGATCGACGAGGGCTGTATTTTCGCGCTCGTCGGTGGAAATGGAGCGGGGAAGACGACCCTTCTCCGAGTCCTTGCAACACTTTTGGAGCCGACCGCCGGACACGTTCATGTGTGTGGGTACGATACGGTTCGCCACGGCAACGAGGTTCGGCGCATTGTCGGCTATGTGCCGGACAGTTTTGGTCTGTATGGCGATCTGAAGGTATCGGAATACCTGGAGTTCTTTGCCGACTGCTTTGGCCTGAAATACGCCAGCGGCACCATATCAGAGTTGCTCTCCCTGGTGGACATGGATCACCACCGTCGAGCGTACATCTCGACGCTCTCCCGTGGGATGCGTCAGCGGTTGCTGATGGCCCGCGCACTGATCCATGACCCACAGGTTTTGCTCCTGGATGAACCCGCGTCGGGCCTCGACCCACAGGGCCGCGACGATATGCTCGAAGTACTGCGAGAACTGCGGAGTCTGGGAAAAACGATTGTCATTTCGACGCATCTCCTTGCCGACATCAATCGTGTCTGTACCGATGTCGCTGTCCTTGCCGGGGGGAAGGTGCTGCTTTCCGGTCCCACCGATACGCTGATGCAGGAGATTCAATCACCTCGGCGTGTGCGCATGGAGGTGGTGAATGATCCGGAGGTCGCACGAATGGCGCTGGCAGCCCTTCCCGGTGTCCGTGATATTGTGGCCGAGGAACAAAGTTTGTCGTTTACGTTTGATGGCAGCCGGTACGACCTACCGCATGTGCTTGAACGTCTGGTGACCCAGCAGATACGGGTGGTGAGTTTTGCGGAGGAGCAAGGACGGCTGGAAGCGCTGCTTGGTCACGTGCTGCACAGCACGACTGCGTCCGGGGACATCGCCTCATGATTCGTACCATGCTGCTCACGGATCTCCGTTTACGGATGCGCAACTGGTCGTCGTACGTCGGCATCGTGGTCGTGGTGGCCCTGACGGGTGCGTTCGCGCTCGGCGCCTTCGCGCTGGTGACCATGCAGGTACGCTCGCTTACGGTCGCGTCGGGCTTCAGCAACAACACTCCCGCCCCTGCACAGCCTGCCCTCTCCGCTCTCGTGGCGAGTCAACGCGGCGTCTCCCTTTTCATCGGGATGCTCATGGTGGTGATGGTGGCGTCGTGCTTGACCGCAGGTATTCAGGCAGCAACGGCGATTGTCGGTGAAAAGGAGCGGCAAACCTATGACTTGCTTTGGACAACCCGTCTGCGACCCACCACCTTCCTGCTGAGTAAGTTTGCCAGTGGCCTGGCTTTCGGATTATTGCTCCTGGTGGCAACATTGCCCGTCTTTAGCCTCATTATGGTCTACGACGGGGTGCGCTGGCAGAATGCCGCCGCAGGTGGCGTGGTGGTGTTCGCGTGCCTCGCCGCAAGTGCCGCTGTCGGGCTCAGTTTTTCTGCCATTGCTTCGTCGACCTTGAGCGCATCGCTCCTGACAGGGCTCACGTTGCTCCTCGGCCTTTTTTCCGCACTTGCGGTCTATGTTGCGTCGTTGTTTACTGGCCTGGGGTCCGGCACGCAGACGTTGCTGTATTTCAGCCCACCGGCCGCGCTTTTTTCCACAGTGATTGGGGAGTATCGATCACCCATGGCCTTGCTGTTCCCTGCTGTTGTCCGTGCGTCGCCAGCGCACCCGGTTCACGTTGTGGGGAACGTGCAAAATCCATTGCCACTGTGGGTGGTGACGGCAACATTGCTGGCGTTGCTCGTCTTCGTGCTGCTGTCCACGACCAACACCATCATGACCATCTCGGGGCGGGATGGCAGAGTAGGCAAGCATTTTGACTGGTTGCAGCAACGCGCTTTGCGGTTGCCTGGAAAGCGATAACGACATGAGCGCGTCTTCGCCCGCGCGGCTCGGGATACGCCCTGAGACTGAGTTCCTTGGACTTCTGGATCGTGTCCGGATGACACTCTGGTTGCACCATGTGGTGCGTTCACTGCTTCGTGCCGTGGCGGTTGCGTTGGCGCCGGTCCTGATCGCGGTGCTTACCACGCGGCTGCTCGGGCGACCGCAGCCATTGGGCTTGGATGCGACGCTCTTTGTCGTGGTGTGGGCCGTGTCCACCACCATTCAGTTACTTCGGCGGCCGAATCGAGCACAGGCAGCACGCCAGGCCGACAAGCGGCTCGATCTCCGTGAGCGGATGACCACGGCGTTGGAGTTTCTGACCTCGGGTGTCGCCGGGGGCCCTCTGGTGCAGGCACAACTGGAAGATGCCGTCACGCACCTGCGCGGGGCGGACCTTCGCCGTGCATTTCCGCTGCGGGTTCCCCCCCGTGACCTGGCCGTCGTAGCTGCCCTGAGCGTGGCGATCGCGGTCACTATGATTCTCCCCAACCCCCGGCAGGCCGAGGTGGAGCGCAGTGCCGCAGTGCGTCAGACGATTGCACAGGAGGCGCAGCGACTGGAACAGGTGGCACGCGAGATCACGCCCCTCCAGCCCGGTGAAGAACTGACAGCAGAACAAGCAGCCGCTGTCCAGGCGTTGAGACAGCTGCAGCAGTTGCGGCAGCAACAAGAGCTGAGCCGTGAAGAAGCGCTGGCAAAACTTTCTTCCGCTGAAGCTACCCTCCGCCAGCAGCAGACGGGCTCGGCGGCAGATACCAAGCAGGCGTTGGAGAAGGCAGCGGCCACGCTCGCAACCGATCCGCAAAGCCGTGCTCTTGGCCAGCGCCTGGCGAATGGCGCCGGGCAGGAGGCAGCACAGCAACTTCGCCAGCTTGGTACGCAGGCGGGCGCGATGTCGAACGACGACAAAGACAAACTGGCCGCCACGCTACGCGCGGCCGGTGCTCAGGCTGCGAAGACCGACCCGGCGGTTGGTGCCGCACTTCAGCGTGCCGGAGATGCCGTGACCTCGGGCGACGCGGCGCAGAGGCAACAGGCGTTTGAGCAGGCGGCGGCAGCCGTGCAGCAAGCGCAACAGCAGGTGACGACTCAGGCTCAGCTGGACCGTTCACTATCGCAGCTCCAGGCGAGTCAGCAGGCGATCAGTCAGGCTGGTAATCAGCAAGGGCAGCAGCAAGCCCAGCATGGAACTTCCCCCGCCGACACGCAGGCGGGGCAATCTGCCCAGCAGGGCACATCGTCACCGTCTCAGGGCCAGGGGCAAAACAGCGGTTCACAGCCACAAGGCCAGAGGCAAGCCAGCGGGCAAGGGCAAGGTGAGGGACAAGCACAAGCAGAGGGTCAGGCTGAAGGCCAGGGCCAGGGTCAAGGTCAAGGCCAGGGCCAGGGTCAAGGTCAAGGTCAAGGTCAAGGCCAGGGTCAGGGTCAGGGTGACGGGCAAGGTCAGGGTCAAGGCCAGGGGAGTGGCGGGCGCGGGGCCAGTGGTGGTTCCAACGAACGGGTGTACGATCCCTCACGAGGGAAGGGGCATCAGGAGCAGGTGCCGGGCCAGCAGGCGCCTGCTGGCCGCACCCAGACCGAGCAGGGCACGGGCGAGCGCCAGGCACTCCAGAGTGATGCCCTCGTGCCGTATCATGATTTATATCCCGCATACCAGCAACAAGCAGCAAACTCGATTGACAATAGCTACATACCGTTGAATATGAAGGACCTGGTGCGGGACTACTTCACCTCCTTGGCGCCCGGTAAATAACGTCTGAGATGATACCCGGCGATTGATTCAGGTACGTTTTGAAACAACATGGGGTTGGCATACGACTCCACCAGAGTAGGAGGGGGCATCCTTGCCCCATGGACACGCGATGATGACAGCTGACCGACCCATACCGGATATTTCCATCCGTGAGTTTACCGACCTCGCCCGCCAGATTGAACTGGAAATTGGCAAGATAATGGTAGGGCAGGCCGAGGTCGTCCGGGGCATCATCACGGCGGTACTTGGTGGCGGCCACGTGCTACTCGAAGGGGTGCCTGGTCTCGGAAAGACGCGCCTCATCCGCGGTCTTGGGCAGGTGCTGGATCTTCCGTTTAGCAGGATCCAGTTCACCCCTGACCTGATGCCTGCGGACATCACTGGGACCACCATGTTGATGGAGGAGCGCGGAGGAGGTCGCGCATTTGAGTTTCAGCCGGGGCCGATCTTTGCCAGCCTCGTCCTCGCCGATGAGTTGAACCGTGCTACCCCCAAGACTCAGTCGGCGCTGCTGGAAGCAATGCAAGAGCATACGGTGACGGTAGCAAAGCATATGCACCGGCTCCCGGAGCCGTTCTTTGTCATGGCAACGCAAAACCCGATTGAGATGGAGGGAACATACCCACTGCCTGAGGCGCAACTGGACCGGTTTCTTGTCAAGCTCAATATCGGCTATCCCGACGAAAACGATCTGGTGGAAATTCTGAACCGTACCACCACGCGATATGAAGATCAGGCTCAGAAAGTGGCTGATGGCGAGAGTGTGCTCCGGATGACGAATCTGGCGCGGGAGCTCCCCATCGCCCAGCCGGTACTGCAGTACGCCGCACGGCTGATGATGGCGACCCATCCGGATCGCGATGGGGCGGCAGACGAAATTAAGCGGTTGGTGCGATTCGGATCGAGCCCCCGTGGTGCGCAAGCGATGGTGATTGGCGCCCGGATACGTGCCTTACTGGACGGTCGATATAACGTTGCATATGCCGACATTCGTGACGCCGCACTTCCGGCGCTCCGCCATCGGTTGATTTTGAATTACGAGGCGGAGGCGGAAGGGATGACGGCCGACCGAATCCTTGCACAGTTGCTGACCCGTGTCCCGGAAGACGCGTAATGTCGGCACAGCCTCGCACCACACTTCTCGACCCAACGTTCGTCCGGCGACTGGATCAGTTGTCTCTTGTGAATAACCGTCGTCTCCTGACTGCGGTCAAAGGGGAACGACGAAGCCGGGCACGCGGCTCCTCGCTCGAGTTTATGGACTACCGGCAGTATGTCCCGGGAGACGATCTGCGGCAGGTTGACTGGAACGCGTATGGGCGTCTCGGTGCGATGCACGTCAAGCTCTTCGAAGAAGAGGAAATGCTGACGGTGCATGTGCTGTTGGACATCAGCAAGTCGATGGATTGGGGACAACCAAATAAGCTCGACTACGCCGTGCGGCTAGCCGCGGCCCTCGGATATGTGGCGATGGGAGCCTACGATCGTGTCGAGGTGGCCGCGCTGACTGACGACGTCGTATCCCGAGTGGGACCATGCAACGGGCCATCAGGCGTAGGATCGATGCTGCATTTTCTGAGTCATCTTGCACCCGCCGGGCAGACGAGTCTGCCGCGAGCACTGCGCGCATATGGTGTCCGACACCGGAAGCCGGGCATGGTGCTGCTGATATCTGACCTGCTCTCGCCAGACGGCTGGGAGGCGGGAGTGCGGGAACTGCTGCAGCGCCGCTTCGACGTGGTGTTGTTGCACGTCCTGGCACCGCAGGAAGTCGAGCCTCCCGTCGGTGGTGATCTTCGACTGGTGGACCGTGAAACCGGCCACGGTGTAGACGTCACATTGAGCCAGCATGCCCTCGACCGTTACCACCAGCGCTTCGATGAGTGGATCGGTGACATCACGTCCTTCGCTAGGAAGCACAAGGTGCCCTATTGCCGCGTCGACACGTCCATGCCGCTGATGGATTTGCTGTTTAAAGAGTTGAGGACACGGGGCCTCCTTCAATGAGCTTTGTGGTCCCCGCCGCACTCGGATTGCTCATGCTGTTGCCCGTGCTTATCGTGTTTTATCTTTTGAAAGTGCGCCGCGTTGAATTCGAGGTGAGCAGCACGCTGTTGTGGGATCACCTGCTCAGCGACATGGCGGCGCATGAGCCATGGCAGCGTCTCCGGGTCAATCCGCTCCTGTTGCTTCAACTCCTGCTGATGCTGGTGCTGGTGCTGGCCGTCGCTCGGCCATTCTACCTGGGTCTCTCTACCGGCGCTGACCACGTGGTGATTGTCCTCGACGCGTCAGCCAGCATGCAGAGCACAGACGTCACGCCATCGCGCTTTGAAGCGGCAAAGAAGGCGGCTCAGGACCTGGTTGATCGTCTCGGCGATGGGACCACCGTCGTTGTACTGGCGGCACGGTCTCGTCCGGAAACAGTGATCTCGGCAACCACCAACAAGCACGATGTGCAAACGGCGCTCGCAGCCGTACATCCTGGCAGTACGACGACCAATATGCGTGACACCGTCGTCCTCGCGCTGTCGTTGCTCAAAAGCCAGCAGCATGCGGAGGTCGATATCGTTTCTGATGGCGCGTTTGGCGACCTCGGGCCACTCGGAGTGGCGGGCGCCCCAATTCATCTCGTGACCGTCGGCACGCGTTCTGAGAATCAAGGCATAACCGCGTTCAATGTGCGGACCAATCCACAAAACCGCTCTCAGGCTGAAGCATTTGTTCGGGTGCGGAACTATGCCGACGGCACCGGAACCAATGTGTTGTCGCTTTACGGCGATGGGAAGCTCGTGGCGAGCAAGGAGATCAGCGCCGCGGGGCAGGCTCACGCCGACACGATCTTCGCGGATTTGCCGATGAATGTGAAAGTGCTCGAAGCGAAGCTACAGCAACGGGATGATCTTGCTCTGGATAACTCCGCCATTGCCGTGCTGAATCAAGCCACCGCCACGCGCGTATTGCTGGTCTCTCCCGGGAACATCTTTCTTGAAAATGTGCTCCGCCTGTTGCCAATTCGCTTGTTTCGCGCTGATCCGAAGAACGTGAACTCACTTGACGCGGCTGGGTACGATGTCCTCGTCTTTGATGGCGTGTTGCCGCCGGTCATCCCCAACGGCAACCTGCTGCTGATCAATCCGCCCGATTCCCCACTGGTACACGTTGAGGGTATGCTTGGGACGGGATCAGTGACGTCACTGGACAAAGAGAGCCCGGTGCTGCAGTACGCGGACATCTCCGGCCTCCAGATATTGAAGGCGAAAGCGCTGAGCGCGCCAAACTGGACCCGCACGGTTGCGGGCATGGACGGTCGCCCGCTGATTCTGACGGGCGAACAGAATAACCGGAAGGTGGCCGTCATTGCATTTGACCTGCACGACTCCAACTTGCCGCTCCAGACAAGTTTCCCTATTCTCATGGCCAACCTGATCGGCTACGTCCAGCCCCCCGCGGACCAGGGTGTCGAGCAGTCGACCGCAGGCGGCACGGTATTGATTCAGCCAGTGGTGGGTGCGACAACGATCACCGTACGCAGGCCCGATCAGTCGGTCGTGACGCTAAAGCCAGATGGCCCACGCGCGATCAGCTTTGACCAGACGGATCAGATCGGCCTGTACGTTGTCACCCAGCGGTCGGCAACGGCTGAAGTTGGGGGACAGATGTTCGCCGTCAACCTCCTTGATGACGCCGAGTCGAATACGCGGCCGTCACGAACGCTTACATTCGCGGGCAGCGACGCACCCGAATCCTTGCCCGCTCCGGTCGTCCCCACGCGTCGCGAGATATGGCAGTTGCTGGCTTTGCTCGTGCTTGGTCTCCTCGCGACCGAGTGGTGGTGGTACCACAGGAGAGCATAGTGCGCATGACCCTCGCGAATCCCCGTGCATTCCTGCTGCTGCTTGCGGTTGTCCCGTTGCTCTATCTGCTCTACCGGCAGAGCCGCGTCTATCTTCCCCCACGCCGTCGCGAGCTGGCGCTGGCTATCCGCATTGGCATAGCCGCGCTGGTGGTGCTGGCGCTTGCCGGTCCACGCTTGCTCCAACGGCTGGATCGTCTGACCGTCGTGTACCTCGTGGACCTGTCGGACAGCGTCACGGGCGACGCGCGACAGAAGAGTGTGGACTACATTCGAGAGTCGATGAAGACGATGGGCGCACGAGACCTGATTGGCATTGTTGCGTTCGGTGAAAACGCGCTGGTTGAACAGCCGTTGAGTCATCCCGACGGGTTGGGTGACCTGTCGTCCATACCGATTACCACGCACACAGATCTTGCTGGCGCGGTACGGACAGGGACAGCATTGCTGACGCGCGACACAGGGCGTCGTTTGATTGTGCTTTCAGATGGCAACGAGAACCTCGGATCGGCTCGGGATGAGGTGAAACTGGCTGCGGCCGCCGGTATCCAGGTGTCGGTCGTACCGCTGACGGCACCCACTGGCCCACGGGTGCTCCTGTCGAAGGTCGAGACACCTGCGATCATTCGCAAGGCTGACAATTTTGATATGCAGGTCACGATCGAGTCGAACGTGGCGGGAACGGCGAAACTTCGTCTCTTTACCGATGGGGCGCTGACCGGGGAAGAGAACGTCACGCTCAAGGCGGGAAGTAACACATTTACCTATCCACAGAAGCCCCTGCCACAGGGCTTTCACTCGTTTAGCGCTCAGCTTGAATCGGGCCAGGATCCCATCGTGGAGAATAAACAGGCGAGTAGTTTCTCGACCGTGATCGGCCAATCACGCGTCCTCCTTCTTGAGGGAGCGCAAGGGGAGGGGAAAAATCTCGCTGACGCGCTCACAGCTACCGGAACGATGGTGGATGTGCGATCACCAAGCGCGCTTCCGCCAGACCTCGCTGGCCTCCGCGCTTACGATTCTGTGATGCTCGTGAACGTCCCTGCTTCGTCGCTGACGACATCAGGTATGCGGCTGATCGCCGGGTATGTACGCGACCTTGGTGGCGGCCTGGTAGTCGTGGGAGGCGACAAGAGCTTTGGCGCGGGTGGTTATGGGCAGACGCCGCTCGAAGAGGCGCTGCCCGTCAGCGCCGCCGTAAATCCGAGGAAGAACTTGCCCAGTAGTGCCGTGGTGTTCATCATTGAGAGCCTGGAGAGCAATCTCGGCGTCGATATCTCGAAAGAAGCGGCGAAGGCGGCGATGCAGTCCCTGACCCCTCAGGATGAAGTTGGTGTCATGGACGGGAACGATGGCGCCGGAATCTGGGTGGTGCCGCTGCAACGTCTCACCGACAAAGCCGCTGTGGCGAAGAAGATCGACGCCATGCAACCCGGGGATCCCTCGACCTATACACCATTCTTTGCCGCGGCGCGTTCTGCTCTGGCCGGCAGTCAGGCAAGGACGAAGCACGTGCTCCTGCTTGGCGACGGAGATGCAACCGACAGCTACGAACAAATCGTCCGGGGAATCGCCGTCGACGGTGCTTCGCTGTCGGTCGTGGGTACAAATGTCGCACCGTCCGACCTGAACTTACTCCAGAATCTCGCGCAGTGGGGAAACGGCCGGTACTACGATGGCAACGATCCCTTTGACATTCCCCAGTTGCTCACGCGCGAGACACAATTGATCGCGCGCCCGGCAATCGTGGAAGAGGCATTCAAGCCAGCGGTAACCAGCGGCAGTGTCGTGTTGCAGGGCATTGCCCCGGATTCGCTTCCGGCACTTCGCGGATACATCGCCACGACGGCCAAGCCCGCCGCGCAGGTGTTGCTGGCGTCCAACCAGGCTGACCCGGTGCTGTCAGAGTGGCAGTATGGTCTGGGGCGCGTGCTCGCCTGGACTTCGGACGCAAAGGGTCAATGGGCGGCTGATTGGGTCGCATGGCCCCAGTTTGGGCAGTTCTGGTCGCAGGTGGTGCGGAGGAGTTTACCGCCACAGGTCGATCAAAATGTACAGACGACGATCACCACACGTGGTCCGCTTGCACACATCGCGGTAGATTCGGTGACTCCTGATCACAAGTTCCGCGACAATTTGCAATCAAAAGTGACCATCTTTGACCCGAAGCAGCGGCGCACGGACGTGGCGCTGGAACAGTCGGCACCTGGTCGGTATGAAGGGAACTTCGCGGCGAACGAACAGGGTACGTACCTTCTGCAGGTTGTACAGAGCGACCCGGATGGCTCGCATATGACAAGCCAGACAAGCGGCTACGTCGTGCCGTATTCCCCGGAGTATCGTGAACTGGGCACAAATACCCAGTTGCTCGGCCAGCTGGCTGCCGCAACCGGGGGCGCAGTCCTTACGGAACCTGTCCAGGCATTCAAACACGACCTTCCCCAGGCATCGGGAGCACGCGACCTGGCACCGTATCTACTCGTGCTCGCCCTCTTCGGCTTTCTATTTGACGTGGCGATACGGCGGTTACGCCTCACTACGCTCGATATTGCCGCCGCCTGGAAGCGCGTATGGAACCGGGACGCGGCCCTCGCACCCGACACGCCAGCAGCGGGGGCGGTGCGTGGGCTCCGGGAACGTGTGGCACAGGTTCGCGCACAGGCGCGCCAGGAGACGGGGGGCGCGGTGGCGCCACTCGGCAGGCGATCACCGAAGGCGCCCGTGGCGCCCGCCACCCCAAGTACCTTCGCACGGGTGTCCGCCAATCTCGATCGACGTGCCGGGCCAGGAGTCACATTGCGCGATGGCGCAGCACATGTACAACGGGCTCCTATTCCCAGCGCAAGCACGGTCAGCACCCCTCCTGCGTCCGCACGTCCCGCACCGACATCTGTTGTGCCACGTCAACCAGTTGCTCCCAAGCCACCGACGGCACCCGCGCCTCGCAAACCGGCTGCTGCGGCCGCTCCCGCTCCCGCGACTTCGCGCCTGCTCGAAGCGAAGGAGCGCGCGCGGAAGCGCAACGGAGCGTAGATGTCCTAGATGAATGCCTGGTAGTCGCTGATCGTGGCAGATCGTGTGATCGTGCCGCGAGCGGCGGCCGCGATGAGCGCCAACGTACGATGGACGGCCTCCTTCCGACCGTTGACCGCAGGGTCGCGCTGCAGAATGGTGTTCAGTGCATAGCAGTGCGTGGCGCGGTGTAATGCGGAAAAGAGCACCATTTCCGCCGCGAGGGTTGCCGGAGCGTCCCCACGACGGCGCAGAAAGGCCGAGCCGAGCACGTTGCCTGTGCCGCCGAGGCTGTCAATGAAGGCGCGTTCCACGGTGTCGTCGACGGCGCGGTAGGCATTGTAGGCAGTTTCATGTGTCCCCGTGGGTGTCGTGCCATCGAGCAGGGCGCCAAGAAATGTTGGCTCGTCCAGGGCGTCGATAACCCGGTCCGTGGCGAAGTCGCGCTCGAGTAGAAACACCACAGAAAGTCGCGTCGGATGCAATGGGTTGGCAAAGACACGATCAACGCCGAAGACCCGAGTGGTATCCAGCATGGCGCGTGCGTTATCAAAGGCGATCATGCGGGCGAGGTGTGCGCGCGTGCCTGCGTGACCGGTTTCAATCGGGTAGCCGGTCGCACGTAGCTCCTCTTCCAACCGCAAGAGCGCCGCGGCGTGCTCCTCGAGATAGGCGGGAGATACATCGGGCACATTTTCAAAGACCGAGTTCAGCAAGACCGGGGCCGCTGGTGCAAAGCTTTCCACGAGATTTGACCGGAGATAAAACCAGCGTTCCGAGGTGTATGCGTATGCCTGGAGCGGCGCTTCGAGATCAAGTTCGTCGGTTGTGCCTTCTACCGGTGTTCCCAACAGGTCGTAACCAGCGTACCGACCCGAACGTGTCTGCCCGTTCAGCAGAAGATGTACCGCCTGATATCCGTGCAACGTGCCTCTGGGACCGGGCAGTGACGTGGGTGAGACGAGTGTGCCACCGCGGGTTGGCAGTGCGTAGCGAACGTAGACCCAGTCGTCGGAATGAAAGCGACTGCCCGGTAGTGCCATCAGCCCGTACGATGATGTGCTCTTGCCGGTACCTGTGGGCGCGACATACAGAATGCCCTTGCCTTCGAGTTCCACGCACGCGCCGTGGATGGAGTGGATGCCACGATCTTCGGACAGCATGCGGCCCACCGCGCCAAGCACCCAGCTTTTGAGCTGGCCGTAATAGGATGAGTTTGTGAACAGGACAAAGTTCCGCTCGCGGCTGTAGTACGCGGCTTCTGGTCTTCCTGTCATGCCGATCAAGGCATAAGCCAGCAGGTGTGGCTCGGTGGGGGCGAGCTGCCCGCTGCTCGCCTCCCAGTCGTCGGGCCCGTACCAGTTGCGAACAAAGAAGTCGTGCTGATGGTGGCTGTTGGTCAGCAGACGGACGCGCACGCCGTGGACAACGGCGTCGTGTGTGAGGATCGCGCCGCCGAGGTCACGGACCGTCTGCTCGGCCCAGGTCAGGAGCGCATCGCGTGCGGTCGGGTCTCTATCAAGGGTTTTGTCGTGGAGCGACGTTCGGCCTTTGATGCGCGTGATGATATTGCCTTTACCTAGGTCGGAACCCGGCCATTCGGCAGACTCGTTGGGGCCGGTGGGGAAGGAGTAGGGCAATTGTACGGCTGGCATGTATACGATACTCCTGTAGGATACGCTGTAGCGAGACTATAACACGAGATCGGAGTGTACTTTGCCGCTACGGTGGCCCGTACCACCGTTCAGCATTCACGCCATCATGTGTGACTACAGCCACGTGTCGGTGATATGCCGCAGTTCCCCCTGCTGCTTCAGCGTCTGAAGTTGCTGGTTAACAATGAGCAAGAGCGCATGGTCGGTGGCACGCAGTGCAATTGCGTATGGCTTCTGTGTCACCGGCGGGTCGAGGACGACGAAGCCAGAGATCTGGTGACGAAGGAGGGCGGCGGTGGGCACGTCCGTCAGGACTCCCTGCACCTTCCCCGCAGCCAGGGATTCCAGTGCATCCTTGACATCTTCGACGCGCATAATCCGCTGTCCAGGCGTGCCGCGCCGCTTCAGAAACTCTTCGCCTTCGCTTCCCAGTTCAACGGCAATCGTTGCACCCGGACGGTTCTGCGGGTTCCTGGTAGGGTCAGTCGCGGCGACGCAATAGACCAATCCCGCGTTGAAATAGGGCTGGGAGAAGACAACATCCTTACCGGCTTTTGGACCCGGGACGATGCTCGAGATGGCGGCATCGATTTTTCGCACACGGAGTGCGTCGTAGAGACCGTCGAGACCAATTAACACGGTTTCCGAGGTCACGCCGATATGTTCGGACAGGGAGGCCGCAAGATCGATATCAAACCCGGCGAATGTATTCTCCGCCGTGATGAATTCAAACGGAGGATAGCTCGGGTCAATGCCAACTCTGAGTCGGCCACGGATCATGACGTCGAGCAGCGATGTATCGGGGGGGTCGAGGCGGCGACGGGGCTGCTGTACTCGTTCGATGAGCTCGTATAGAGCAATGCCAAGGAACGAACCGCAGGTGAGGGACGCGAGGAATCTCCTGCGTCCGGCGTGGTCGATCACGGCGTGCCAGTGTCACCGACTGGCGGCTCTCCATGCGCGTACCGGCGCACAGCGTCGTACACCGCGCGGGGAGTGAAGTCAAAATGGACAAACGTAAAGTAGTCGTTGACGTTGTCCTCTCGGGCGGGCAAGCGAAACTCAAAGACGTTGAGTGCCCGGAGCCACGGCCACGCTTCTGCCTGCTCGTACGCCTGCACGGTGTAAATAACTCGCTGCGCGGGACGCACGGCGTTTGTCCAGCGGGGCGCGTCGTTCCAACCGGTTTCCAGCACGATGACGGCCTTGCCCGCATCACCGTATCGTTCCATGACGGCACGGTGCAATGCGACCCGCTGAAAGTTTAGTCGGTCTGCACCGGCTGGCTCGGTGGCTGGCCTCGTCAATCCATAGCTATGTGCACCTAGGACGTCAAACAACGAGCCAGCCCCCGCTGCGTACATCTGCTCCAGATAGGTGAGATCGTTCATGGCGGCAGTCCCTTGGCCGAGGTTGGGCGCGAGTCCCGCGGAGACGATCTGAACGTTAGGATTCGCGGCTTTGGTTCGTGCGTAAACCGCCCGGAGCAGCGCGGTGTAGGCCGTCGGGTCGGGTGGACGGTATCCCCACTCGAAGCTCAGGTTTGGCTCATTCCAGATGACCACGTACTCAACCTTGCCTTGAAAGTGGCGCACGAACTCCTCGACGTAACGAGCATAGGCGTTGTACGAGGAGGGGAGCAGCAGACGAGAACTGCTCCCCTCGGGCCGTGCCCAGTCAGGTACAAGGTCCAATCGAGCGATGATGTGGAGATGCCGCTCCGCCGCCGCGTTGACCACAATATCCGCGTGGTCCCAATTAAGGTGACCCTGCTGCTGTTCCGCGTAAGCCCAGGGGAAGAGCTCAACAATCCAGGTCGCTCCCATGTCAGCCACCATGTCCAGCGAGCGTTCGATTTTGACCCTCTCTACTTCGTCCGCAAGGCGCGTATGCACCCCGACTTTGTGCTGTACGACACCCGTAGGAACGTGCGGCGCGGGAGGAAGCGATTGCTCGTGCATTAGGTAGCTCGTTGGGCAGGCCACGGTCAAGAGAACGAGCGTCGCCACAATCGCGCGTCGCGCCGGTGACCAGAACGTATGCATGTTGCTTGATCCTCAACCTGGTGGACGCATGGTTGCCACCAACTCCGATGATCCTGGCACCCAGTGAACACACGGGTGCCCTCTGGGCACGCAGTCGGCCGTACTTTGGTGCCGGGTGCCCTCTGGGCGCACAGTCTGCACCTTAGAATCTACCAAACGGCGAGTCCTATTTTCAGGGAAGCGTCGATGCCCGCTGGGGCACCCCCGAGGGATGAAAATCAGGGTGCGCCGACGCGCACGGGACGGGTAGGGGCGGCAACGAGCGAAGCGAGCGGGGCAATACGCCCCTACAAACAACCAACCGCCGAGACCTATTTTCAGAGCAGCACGGCCATCCTATGGCGTCAACCGCGGTTGGCACCATAGGATCTACCAAAACATACGTTGCTTTGTTCACGGCTCAGGAAACAAACAAGGCGGGACGAACCCGGCAGATTCGCCGAGTCAGTCCCGCCTTGTTTCGGCGACTTGTTCCCTTACTTGGGCATCGAGCGAAGGGCGTTGTACGCCGGTCGTGGCGAGTAGTCGCCGCGAAGGACGCTCCAACCCCACTTCTCATCGCTCGGCGCCACGACGTTCTGGAAGTTCAGGTTCCAGACGAAGATGGCGCCCAGCCAGGGGTAGTTGGATTTTGCGTAGCTGAAGGCACGCACAAGGTAGTCGGCCTGTTGCTGCTCGGTGATGAGCTTGCAATAACTGTAGCCGTTGGGCGCTGGGTTTGGGTCGGGGCAGGAGTCGTACCCGAACTCCGTCTCCCAGATTTGCTTGTTGCCATCACCAGCCGCCACCATGGCATTCCGATACGACTCGATTCGGCGGAAGAAGAAACTCGGGTGATTGTTGTACTGCTGGACATTTGATGGCTCGGGTGAGCCGACCACCGCTTCGGGCGGGTTCGCCCAGGGCTCGGCGTGGGCGCCGAGGACGTCGAAGTAGTTTTTCACAACACCGTTCTGATACGCATACATCTGCTGAATATAGATTGGATCTTCAATGGCAATGTTGGCGTCGTTGACGCCTGTCGGCGTCGGGCCAGCGGAGACGATGATGATGTTCGGGTCCACGGCCTTGATCGCATCGTGAGCAGCATGGAGCAACTCGACGTAGTTCCCTGGATTGATGTTGCCGGGTCCGACCTCGACGGCTAGATTCACTTCATTCCAGATCTCGTAGGCCTGGACTTTGCCCTTGTACCGTGTGGCCATATTCTTCAGGAAGTTGCCAAGATCTGACGGGTTTTTAGGATACGGACGTCCCGGTCCAACGGAAGCCCACACGGGTGCCTGGACAACGCTCAGCAGCACCTTCACATTACGTGCCGCTGCCTGATTGACAATCGTGTCGAGCTCACCGTAGTTGAAGTCGTTGGGGCCGCCTTCTTGAATGGACTTCCATTCCACTTGCTGCTTGACCCAGCCGAATCCAGCTCCCGTAACCTTGTCCAGCACCGGCCCTTCCTGGCCGTTGTATTGATGTGCGGCAAATCCATACTTGAAGCCGGTAGTTGCCGTGGTACCGGTCGATGTCCCGGCAGTGGCAGTTGCTGTTGGGGTCACACCGGTACCGTCGATCACGCCGTTTGGCTGACCGACCGGCGCGGGGGCCAGGGGTGCATTTGCCGGATAGATACCGGTACCCTCGACTATTTTGGCTTCGTCGCCCGCATTCGTCACGACCACGTCACCCGCATGCACGCCGGAAGCGGGAGCATCGACAACCCATTGCTGAATTGTGATACGTTGTGCCCGGAGGACGTAATAATTGGGGTTTGTTATATTGTCAGGGACGATGGGAGCCATCGGGAGGCCATTGAGCGTGACGGCGTCACCCGGGGCCGCGTAGTACCGTGCCTTGATTGCCGGATTGGCATCAAGCAGGGCCAGGTGCTTCAGCGTGACCTGATCAAACGGCATTCCCGTGTCGCTGGTCCAATCAGCGATGGGACCGATGCCCCGGAATGCGGTGAGCCAGGGATCCTTGCCCAGGTCGTGCATACGGTCATACAGGTTCACGAAATAGACTTGATTAACTTCAGGGCGCCACTGCATCACGACCTTTTGGGTCGCCTGTACGAGGAACCCGTCCCACATAAAGCGCCCAGAAATGGGGTAGCCAAGGGCGTTGACGCCGCCAAGCCGCTGGAACTCATTCCAGAAGGGGAGTCCCGCTTCATTGGTGATCGCAAAACCGGTGTTTCCCGCCCCGGCCTGACCGTTTGCCTGTGTGTAAAAGTGACCACCAGGAATGTCGTAATCAAGAGGATTGGCGGCACTGGCCGTTCCTACGGGGCCGACGAGTACGCTCGACAGGACAAGTGCAAGACAAAATAACCACACGCGTTGCAAAGTTCTAACCTCATTCTAGTAGACGATAACCGACGTGTCCCCTGGCGTTATCCTCGCACACCGCCAGCCCTACGCTTATGACCCCTGCAATGGGCACAGATTCACCTGGCCGCTCCGAGTACGTGACGCCAATGTATACAACGATGACCCGCCATCTGCGTTACATGCGGACTGAGGTTGTGCTACGAGTACTATTCAACCTACCATTCCTGGTCGCGTTGCGACGGTATGTTGCTGGTTTTGGGAGTATTGGGGGATGCGTTGGTTGGTGGCGAAGCCATGCATGTCGGATAAATTCAGGCTTCCTTCCTATCGGTGAGCGCTCCTCTCCGGAAGACGCCCGTCATGTGGCCCGCTCTTTGTTAAACTGCGTCCGCCAGATAGAGGCAGCGCTACGGTAGCAGCTATACTGTGGTACGGGTCATGCTGCCCGGCCTTCCGGCGTGGAGAGCATTGCTTTTTGTGAAGACGGGAGCCTGGTTGCGATGGACTTTGCCGCTTTAGAATGCATGTCGTGCCACCGCCGGTACTCCACCGACCGCGCGCAGTATCGCTGCCTTGCATGCGGTGAACTCCTTGACGTGGTCTATGACTTCCCCGTGAAGGATCCGGAAGAACTCAAAACACGATGGCAGCAGCGCCGTCTCTCCGACGACCCGATCGACGTCAGTGGGGTATGGCGGTACCGTGAGTTGATCCCGTTTTATCGCGACACGTCCAATATCGTCACGTATCCCGAAGGCAACACGCCGCTTGTGGATGCCCCGCGCTCTGCCGCCTATGCCGGGTTGCGGCGGCTTCAGGTGAAGCACCAGGGGTTCAATCCCACAGGGTCGTTTAAAGACAACGGCATGACGACGGGTGTGACGCAGGCGCGGGTACTGGGGAGGAATGCGGTGGCATGCGCCAGCACCGGCAACACGTCGGCGGCGATGGCTGCCTACGCCAGTCGAGCAGGAATGCTCGGCATTGTCCTGGTACCCGATGGCCAGATTGCGTTCGCGAAGCTCTCACAGTCACTGGAGTATGGAGCGCTGACGCTGCAAATAGGCGGCGACTTTGACGTGGCCATGCGGCTGGTGGAAGAAATTACCGCCGATGTGGGAATCTATCTCCTGAACTCATTGAATCCGTTTCGCCTCGAAGGGCAGAAGACGATCATGGTCGAGATGCTGCGGCAACGGGGCTGGGTGGTGCCGGACCGAGTGGTGGTGCCGGGGGGGAATCTGGGGAATAGCTCGGCATTTGGCAAGGCGCTGAAAGAACTATTCGATCTGGGGCTGATCGACCGATTGCCAAAGATCACGATTGTGCAGGCAAGGGGTGCCGATCCCCTGTATCAGACGATTACCAGTTCCACTCCTGACCATCTCGTGACCGTCCATGCCAAGACGCTGGCGACAGCCATCAAGGTGGGCGAACCAGTGAGCTGGAAGAAGGCCAAGCGGGCGATGGAGTGGACCAACGGCTGGGTTGCGGAGGTGGGTGAGCAGGAAATAGCCGACGCGAAGGCGATCATCGGTCAGGATGGCATCGGCTGCGAACCGGCTTCTGCGACCGCACTCGCGGGCATCAAGCAGCTGGTGGAAAACGGCACCGACGAAGAGGTTGAACGGGACGAGGACGTGGTCGCAATCCTGACGGGTCATGTGTTGAAAGATCCTGATTACACGGTCCGCTACCACCTTGGCGAGCTCTTTGCCGAGTACGTCACCGAAACCTCGGTCATCAGCAAGTCCGAGCCGCTCAACTCGACGTTCGGCAACAAACCTGTCCACGTCGAAGGCACGCGTGATGCCATTCTGAAGGTGATTTATGAGGAAGCGGCGCGACGCGGCATTACCATTGCTTGATGGTGTTTCGGGTTCCGTAGAGCGACCGTGTACTCTGATATGATGCACAGGTGATGGGTCTGGGGTGGCGGCGCAAGCCGGTGAGGAGTGCGGAATGACTGGAGTGAGCACGCACGCTGGCACTGGTACCCTCATTAGGCGGGCCGTACACGAGATGGACGCCTACACGCCGGTCACGTCGCTTGAGCAGTTGAGCGATGAGCTGGGCATCGCTGTTGAAGACATTGTCAAACTCGATGGGAACGAGAATCCATACGGGTGCCATCCGCTAGTGCGTGAAGCAATTGCCCAGTGCCGCGGCCTCCACATTTATCCCGATCCGTCACAGACGCAGATGCGTCAAGCTCTTGCACGATACGTCGGCATGAGCGCGGACTATATCATCGGCGGCGCGGGTGGCGACGAGCTCATCGACCTTCTGGCGCGGCTCGTCATTGATCCCGGTGACAACAGCATTGACTGTGTTCCGACGTTCGCGATGTATGCGTTTTCCACGCAACTGTGTGGTGGTGAGGTGCGGCAGGTGCCGCGCCGCTCGGACTTCACTGTTGATGTGCAGGCGGTGCTCCAGGCCATCACGCCGCGTACGAAAGCCATCTTTGTGGCGTCTCCCAACAACCCGTCCGGGAACAACACTGCCGAGGACGACGTGCGTGGCCTCCTTGCCTCGGGCATGCTGGTGGTCATCGACGAGGCATACTACGAGTTCAGCGGCCGAACGGTGGCGGCGCTGGTGCCTGAGTACGAGAACCTGGTGGTGCTGCGAACGTTCAGTAAGTGGGCGGGTCTCGCTGGCATGCGGATCGGCTACGCACTATGCCATCCGCAGCTGGGACAGCACCTCTGGAAGATGAAACCGCCGTACAACGTCAACGCTGCCGCACAGGCCGCTGTTTGCGCGGCAATCGACCACCTCCCCGTCCTGCTCGACGTGGTGCGACGGATTACCGATGAACGGCCTCGCCTTTTTGACGCACTGACGCGGATACCGTATCTCGAACCACGTCCCACATCTGCCAATTTCATCTACTGCCCCGTTCACGGACGCGACGCGCGTGACCTACGCGATCGCCTTCGCCACCGGGGCATCCTGATTCGCTATTTCGACCGCCCACTGCTTCGAAATGCCGTGCGCATAAGTGTCGGTTCACCCAGTGACACCGATCGCCTGGTAGCCGCGCTCGAAGATATATAGGCCAGGCGCATCCCAACGCGCGTAGAAAGGGCAGCTCGCTATGCCTCTCATGGATTATCTTGCCAAGGGTGTCATGCAGACACTCAGCAAGGAAGACTTCCGTCGGATTATGAACGACACACTCGACCATATGCTTCGCGTGATGAGCCGCAAGGAACGCATGGAGTTTATCGATGACATGGTGAATAACGCGGTGTCGATGATGCTTTCCGGCCTGAGCACCGATGAGAAAGCACAACTCTTGCGGGACATGCTGCCGAAAGTCCTCTCCCAGTTTCCCGACCTGCCGTCGCAGTTGACTCCCTCGCCTTCCACGCAGTCGAGTTCGACGACAGCGGTGCCGGTGGCAGCGGCGACATCGATAGTGACGGATACGGGTGCGCCAGCGCTGTCAGGGGACGACACCAGCGGACCTCGGGCAGAGCCGTCGGCGCCGCACGCTTAGATGAGCAGCCGGAACGGCATCGGGCTCGTACTGATTGCCCTCTTTTTGATTGCCGCCGGGGGCGCTTCGGTTCGGGCATTTCTCGGCCTGCCCAGCGATCCACTCGCAAGGCTCAGGGTGGTTCAATCCCGAAGTCGGCTGCTGTGGATCGGACTCGTGCTTCTCAGCATTGGCGTTGTCATGGCAATGCGCGGCCTGGTACGCCTTTAAACTGGCGCTCCTACCGCTCCTCGAAGGTGCGGCGCTCGTAGCTGTGATCAAAAGAATTTTCATCGAGGAGAGGCGTGCCTCGTAAAAATTCATTCACGGTCGCTTTGGTTTCTAATGTCAGGAGCGCATCCATCAACTTATCAGCAAGCGACCGCGAAATCTCGTTGTTAAAGCTGTCTTTGATGCTGTTGAGGATGCGATAGCACTGCCGTTTGCTGACGGCGAGAGCAGCACACCGCGAATGGCGGTCATCGGGTTCGTCACGGAGGGCAACGCGGAGGACGTTGCGGACGGCCCGGCTGAGTTCGTCCGCAGGATCGAATGGCATTCGGTCAAAAATGATGCGGGCTTCGAGTTTCGTAACGGTGATATCGAGGGTCTCTTCGAAATACTTCACCGAATGTTGACTCCCTCACGGTTCTGGCTGTTCTGGGCACGTCCGACCGCTCTCGCCATGTGCGAGCACAACGCACGGTAGTTGACTACTGACCATAGCACTCTGGCTCCCGGCGCGTCTAGCGGTATGGTACTTTCATCCTAAACGCACATCGCGACAGCGTGTTGCTATCTATACCGCGTCTTTTTTGCCATCGTGCACACTTTTTCGATGGAGCGGCGAAGGTAGGTTTGCCCATACGTTACAGCGTACACTTTATGACATACGATGGCACGCACGAGGGAGGACGTCGGTGGACTTTTTATCACAGGCCTTCAGGCGGGTGGCGGGTGGATCACCGGTTTCCGGAAGTGCTACCGCTCTTCCCGCTGCCGCCGGGTTCAGGGCCGAGCTGTTTTCACGGTTCCCTTTTACTGAGGAAGCGAAGCGGTTCTTCCTCTCCGAGATCGATCTCGTGATGCACGATCTCACGAGCACGCAGGGAGGTGGATACTGGTGGCCCGACCAGCGGAAGGTTGAGCTCTTCACAGCGCAGTATGAGGCGGCCATTCATGAGTATGCACACGCATGGTGGCACGACCTACGACTGGTTGATAATCATGCACGGCGTATGATGGCCGCGACACAACGCTTGGCTGATGAGCACGACCCACGCTATGCTGATATGGCGCGATTGGGGCGCCATTACGTCTATGGCATAACGACCCAGCCGGATCCGCACAGCCCTACCGGGTACTGGCGCGGCATGCTGGTCGATGAGAACGACTGGGAAATGTATGCCGGGCTGGCGAGCGGTTGCATGGCCGATATTCGTCTCTTGCCGTCATACCTCCGGCCATTCTATCACGGTCTCTTTGTCGAGCTTCCCGTCGGCGCGCCCGCACCCGTGACCCTGGCTCCCCACCGGTAGCGGCACCGCATGATCGATGTCGCGCTGCTCGGGACGGGTGGCATGATGCCCTTGCCCCACCGTTTCCTCTCCTCTGTACTGATTCGTCACGCAGGACGCTTAATCCTCATGGACGCGGGCGAGGGCACGCAGGTGGCCATGCGTGGGGTGGGTTGGGGTTTCAAGCAGGTGGATGCCATTCTGGTGACTCACTTGCATGCGGACCACGTCGGCGGCATCCTTGGTGTTCTCCTCATGGCGATGAATAGCGGGCGCACCGACCCACTTGACATTTACGGTCCCGAGCAGACGGCGATCGCAATCCGGGGGCTCTGTTGTGTCATGCCAGCACCCGGATTTTACATCCGAGTCACGGAACTGTCTGGTGGGGAGCAGTTCGCTATCGGCGCCCTCCAGGCAACGTGCGCCGCCGGAGAACATCGCATGCCGGTGCTCGGGTACCGGCTTGACCTTCCTCGTGCGCCACGGTTTGACACTGCCGCCGCGGTGTCGCGAGGCGTCCCGAAAGCGTTGTGGAGCGCTTTACAGCACGGGCAACCGGTGGCGCTGGACGGGCAGATGGTCGAGCCGTCATCCGTGACGGGGCCGGCGCGCCGGGGCTTGCGGTTCACCTTCATCACGGATACACGCCCCTCTGAACAACTGCGAATGCTTGCCAGTGACAGCGATCTCCTGGTTTGCGAGGGGACGTATGGCGACCCTGACGACCGACCGAAAGCCGTAGCCCACCGACACATGACCTTTGCAGAGGCGGCCACGCTTGCGAAGGACGCCAATGTGTTGCGCCTCTGGTTGACACACTTCAGTCCGTCGATGGCTGATCCCGGCCGGTGGGAGGCGGCCGCACGCTCGATCTTCGACGCGACGACCGTGGGACACGACAGCCTGACGACGGCGTTGCATTATCATGATGAAGGATCTCCCACGCGGGAGCCGTGAGCGACGACTGTGAGGGAGCGGGACGGTGACCAGCCGGGAAGAGAAACTGGCAATCGCGCTTGCGCTTATCGACTGTGATGCCTATGTCAGTGGCAACCCGGTCGATATCACCTATTTCACTGGATCAGAAGAGACATCGGGTATTGTCCTGCTCCAACCGGGTCAACGTCCGGTGTTGTTCGTCGGGCTTTCTGGGGCGCTCCACGCGGCTGAAACAGCACCGGGGGCCGAAATTGTCTCCTATTCGCTGGATGACCACTACGAGACGAGTCTGACCCAGTTGTTCAACACGCGCAACACCCCGCGCGTGGCGTCCGGCCGGGTGTCACCCCCAATCGCCCGCGTACTGCACGACATCGTGGGCATGTCGGTTACCGAAGCTCCAGAGCTATCCGCGCGCCTTCGTCGGTGCAAGGAACCTGAGGAACTCGATCTTCTGCGTCTCACCGCGGGGATCGCAGATGCCGCCACCGCCGCTGGTATGCGCTCAATCCGGATTGGCGCGTCGGAACTGGAGGCGGCCGCGGCACTGGAGGCAACGGCGCGTCGGATGGGATGCACCGGTGCCATGGCCCCGGCACAGGTGAAGGGCGGCGAGCGGACCTGGTTCGCCGATGCTCCTGCCGGCGATCGCGCGTTTCAAGATGGTGATCTCGGCTTTCTCGATCTGGGAATTAAATACCGGGGCTACATGGGTGACATGTCGCGCGCCTTCACCATTGGTGAGATAAGCATCGAAC
>JAABUZ0100002015.1_pt1 | contig 35418 bp, 27 predicted proteins | sample 5562091 | NCBI WGS metagenome assembly JAABUZ01 (sample SAMN12813069, study PRJNA571459) | rock metagenome | isolation source: Antarctica rocks | place: Antarctica: Victoria Land, Linnaeus Terrace sud | collected 2015-12-21 | reverse complement strand
ACCTGGGGGTTTTCATCTACCAGGTACCAAGTTGTGCAGCGTGACCTGCGCAAACGTGTTCCCGAGACGCCTTGGGAACCTCTTGCGTACCGGTGGTCGCCGCGCTCGGTCTTCGCGATCTTCGGGCTTTTCCGGGCTTTTTGGGTGCGCCTTGCGTGTTGGCGGCGACACTGCTGCGGACATCAGAACGCCCGCGCGCGGCGTCGGTGGACGGCGCGGTCACTTAGCGCGAGGAATACGACCGTGCCTGCGCGATCGCGGGGGTGGCGGAGGGCGCCAGTCGGCCGAGGCGAAATTCGGCCGGCTATCGAGCTCGGACTGCCAGCGGGGGCGGCCGGTCCAGGGTGACCTCCAGCAGACCCTTCAACCCCGACGTGCACAATGATCACCTACTCGATATTCACGATGCTGCAGGCGCCTGAGCGGCCCTCATTCCCCCGGCTCACCTTCTGCGTAACAGATTCGCCTGCTGAACCCAACGGCCCGGTTGCGATACCTTAGCCGAGACAGGCCCCATGTGTCATCCAAGCCCGCAAACGTCATCCGACACTCGACACGGCCTGCGACGCAGTGGGCGGGGGGGTAGCACCAACTTCGACATCATGGATTCAGGGCTGGCTGCCCCTTGGTTTGCCGCCGCCATCGGCCTTAGGACAACTCGCAAGAGAAACAGCCGGACTCGCAGGGATTGCGCCGTGATGACCACGACACTGCAGCCGACCCCATGAAACCTTCCCAGCGGTCGCGCTCGTCCAACGTGCCTACAGTATAGAGGGTTTCGCCTGTCAACGAATTTCGCAGAACGACCTCGAAGAACGCAGCTGGCTAGGAAGAACGATCTTGGCTGGTCTCCCAACCGCTCAATGAGCGCGACGACCTCCTCACCGTGAATCCCGGAACGGTCGCTTCGAGACTTTCGTTGATGCGGATGAACGGGCCGCGGACACGGGCGAAGGTATGCCAAACAATTGGGTCACCTAGGCCAAAATTATTGGCTATAGCTAGCATCTCCCCTTTGGCCCCCAGTCGGAGTTGGTCTTCTCCTTCGACCCATGCGGCGTCGGCGTCGATCGCCGCCATGGCCACACCAGGCGGAACAGGTTGCGCCAGCCCATGGGAAACCCGAGGAGCATCCCGAAAATGGCGAAGCCAATCCCAAAGAGCACATAGCCGGTTGAGCCAGAGGCACAAAGGGAGTGCATCGCACTCGGCGGGCAGATGTGCACATCGGTTATCACGGCCCCAAAGTTACTTCCCTCGACGCCGATCATGTTCAGGGTGTCAAACGCCAGCACGTCCACCCAGGGAATTGATTGAACGCCGAGAGCGGGGTTGGGTTCAGCCGAGGTTCAAGCCGTCGGTGGTGACGACGCTGGTCGGTGGTGACACGCTGGTCAGCCGCCGCCTTTGTCGTTTCAGCTACGATCCATCGTCCCAGAAAATCCAAGAATCGTCGGTTAACCCTGGTTATTCAGGTCCTTGCCGATGATGATCGTCTTCGCACCTGTTGATCTCGGTTGGGGTGTGCCGGGTTCGGGGCGTGGTTCGCCGCCCGGCCTGGTGTCGGGGTGTCCGTGTCGCTGGTAGGTGCTGGGTGAGGGGTTCAGTGCGCGGGTGCGGGGAGTGCGCGTAGTCGTTCGAAGGCGGTGACTAGGGCGGGGGCGTGCCGCCAGGTTTTGTCGATGCGCAGGTGATGTCGGCGTCCGCTGGTGGTGAGTCGGGCGGCAACGTGCAGCAGCCGGTAGCGGAGTGTTTTGGGTTCGGCGCGGGCCAGCGCCGGGCTGTCCGAGAACAGTGTCGTTTGGGTCCAGGCGAGTAGGTCGATCGCGGTCAGCGCGCAGACCAGCCACGCCTGGTTGATGTTGAACTGGCGGGAGGGGAATCGGCCGATGCCGGTGTCTTTCCCGCAGCGGATCCGGTCCTCGACGCGGGCGTGCGCGCGGTGCCGGGCGTCGAGCCAGTCGTGTTGCCCGACCGCCGTGGTGGTCGCGAACGCGGTGTAGCGGTAGCCGTCGGCGGTTTCGAACAGGTCGAGTTGCGCGCCGGGGTGGGGGTGTTCGCGGCGGACGATGACCCGCATTCCGGCCGGGTAGCTGGCCAGGGCCTTGGCCGGGAGCAGGCCGGTGAGTTCGGCGACGTCGGCACCGTCACGGGGGTCGGCGTTGGCGTCGACCGCGGGGGTCCATGCGGCGGCGGGTAGCGCGCGGATCGCGCGGCGTTCGCGTTCGGTGATCGCCCACCCGACGCTGAACTCGGCTGCTACCAGTGAGTCTGGGAGTTCCGCGATGCCGGCGAGCAGCGCCTGGGAGGACCCGGCGCCGTCGGCGCGGATCAGGATCGGGTAGCCGTGACGGAACCCGTCCGGGAGCTGCGCGAGCGCGTCAGCCAGGACCTGCAGGTGATCGGCGGCGGTGTTCGAACCGGCGTTGCCGGCCCGCAACTGCCCGGCGAGCGCTTCGCGGGTGTTGTCGCAGAACGCGAGCAGCGGGTGGTAGCCCCAGGTGTATGAAGCTCGCTGCGGCCTGTTCCTTCTCCGAGTGTGCGATCACGATCGTCGCGTCCATATCGATGACCAGCACCGGGCGCCCGGCGCGGTCGAGCAGGTCATGGCCCGCGACCGGGATCGGGGGCAGCACGGTCCCAGTCACCTCGCCGCGCGCCAGCCACGCGACCTCCCGCGCCCGCGCCCGGGCCGCGGCCAGGGCCGCCAGATCCGCGTCGTTGACGGCGTCCAGGACCCGCCAGCACGTCGAGTCCGAGACGACCGGTCCGAACAGGGTTGGCTGATCGGACAGCGTCGCGATGTCGCTGATCACCTCACCACCGTCGGCGATCATCACGGCCAGATCGGCCAGCACCCGGCCCGGGTCGTGCGCGGTCTGCGCAGCGATCCTGCCGGCGAACACCTCCGACATCGTTCCGGTCAGCCCCGTGCGGTCCGCGACCTCGGCCAGCAGCCGGCTCCCGGCATGCGACACGATCCCGGTCCCAGACCCGGACACCGACATGGGCGGACGACGCGCGGTAACATTCACCTTGGAAGTGCCTCTCCGTCAGAGAAAATCGGACCTTCGATAAGCCCATTTTCCCATACAGAGCAGGCACTTTCCCACGTTCAGGGCCCTGACACGCGCAACGATCTTGCATGATCAGGGTTTAACGCCTCCCAGGCATGAATAGCACGCCCTGGCCGACACCTCAAAATCAAAGTTTCCCCCGCACCGACGGTTACACTCTTCTTTTGAGACCCGGTCCAATCAATGCGCATAACAATAGTATGTTTTCCTGGTTCGACGATGACCGATATTTCCTGCCCTGCCCTCAGACGGCCTCTAACACGCTCATCTATACCTATTCGATAAGAGCGTAGCCGGTCTCGATAACCGCCTCGACGTCTTGCGACGGTAATAGTGGCGAGGTCGTGCACATTAGATCCTTTTCACACGGTGAGCCATCGGCGTTCACAACAAGGATGTAACAGCCCCGAAGAGTCCGGCCCCAATGCTGTTAGCAGGCGACGGACAGACCGGTTGGTCCTGTCCGGTGCCAGAACCCTCGTAGGGCCAGGATCTGAGCGTATTGGGATCATGGTGAGTGCGCCGCCGCCTGCTCTACCTGCTCACCGTCCACGTCTTCGGCTGGCTGGCTGTCCTGGGCCGCGGAGAGGCGTGGAAGAGCGTCGAGATCGCTGTCTTGCGCCACGAGGTCCGGGTGCTACGACGCCAGGTGAACCGACCGCGGTTGGATTGGGCTGACCGCGCGGTCCTTGCCGCGCTGGTCAGGCTCTTACCCAAGCATCTGCGAGAACACCGCCTGGTTACTCCGGCCGCCCTCCTGGGCTGGCATCGCCGGCTCGTTGCCAAGCACTGGACCTATCCCCACCAGCCCGGTCGCCCTCCCATCAGCCAGGAGATCCGCGACCTCGTGATCCGCTTCGCCACCGACAACCCGCGCTGGGGACACCGCCGCATCCAAGGTGAACTGCTGAACCTGGGATATCGGGTTGGGGAAGGCACCATCCGGCGCGTCCTGGCCGCCGCTCACCTCACCCCGGCGCCTCGTGGTGGCGATTCAACATGGCGAGCCTTCCTGCAAGCGCAAGCCCACGGCCTGCTGGCGTGTGACTTCCTGCACGTCGACACCATCCTGCTCCGCCGCCTCTACGTCTTCTTCGTCCTGGAAGTCGAAACCCGCCGCGTCCACATCTTGGGCGTCACCCGACATCCCACCGGGCCGTGGGCGACTCAACTCGCCCGCAACCTGCTCGATGACCTTGGTGAGCGCGCCAGCCAATTCAAGTTCCTCATCCGCGACCGAGACGCCAAGTTCACCCGCACGTTCGACGCCGTCTTCACTTCCATGGACGCTCGGATCATCAAGAGCCCTATCCAAGCTCCCCGAGCAAACGCTTACGCCGAACGATTCGTCGGCACCCTTCGCCGCGAGTGCCTCGACGACCAAATCATCCTCGGCGAGGGCCACCTCCGCCAGGTACTCGCCGTCTTCGAAGCCCACTACAACGACCATCGCCCCCACCAAGGACGAGAGCAACGAGCCCCCGGCCACGACCCGGACCTTGTGATCGACCTGTCCGCGGCCATAGTCCGAAGACAGCTACTGGCCGGCGCCATCAACGAATACCACCGAGCCGCCTGAGCCCCGCCGACAACCCGCCCACGCTCAAATCGCGAGTAATGGCACGGGACACGCAGTCCATCACGGTCATGTCCATGCGTCAACGCGCTTGGACATGTCGTGTGGACCCCCGCGGGAAGTCGCCTCAGTGCTGGCCGTTCGTCACGTTAAGAGCTGCCGGGCGCGCACAGTCGCGCACCTGCACGGGCTGTTGCGCACGCCGGCGGCTCGCCGTTGCTGGTGTGCGGGTACGCGAAGTTCAGACCTCGTCCAGGATCGTGAAACCCCCGGCCGCCGACTCGGCGAGGTACAATGGTTGTTTCAATCGCGCCGGCCCACTCATGCGTACCGGACCCCGCGGGCCATCGAACCGCGCACTCGCCAGCGCCCGCCCCACGGCAGTCGGGTCGAGGCTTCCGACGGACCGAACAGCGTGCGCGTAGAGGTGGACCGCCTCGTACATCGACTCCGAAATGCTCGAGACCGGCTGGGCGAACGGACCGACGAAGTCCCGGTAGCGGCTCAGGAAAGCTTGATTTGAAGCGCTCTCGAGTTGCTCGAAGTACCCGAAGACGGTCCACAAACCCTCCGCGGCGCGGTCTCCGACCTGCTCGCGAGTCGACTCGTCGAGCGCGAGCGACAAGGTCCGGCAGCGCTCGCGCAGGCCGGACTCGAAGAGCTGACGCTCGAAGGCCACCTCATCGGCCCCCACGAGAGCGGACACCAGCAATTCGGCGCCGGACCGGTCGATGGCTTCGAGGAGCTGGCTGAAGTCGCGCGTGCCCAGAGGGGCGTACCACTCGCCGGCGACGACGCCGTGGGCGCGTCCAATCGCCTCACGGGCGCACGCGTTGGTGGCGCGAGGCCAGCAGTAGTCGTTGCCGACGAGCGCCCAGCGGCGGCTCCCGGTCTCGGTCATCAGCCGGGGGATGACCCGGGCTTGCCCAGCCGGTCGCTCGCCCAGGCGCAGCACCCGGTCGCTGCCGGCGCCCCCTTCATTCACCGGGGTATAGACCAGCAGGGCGCCGGCGGCAGCGGCGACGGGCTGCACGGCCCGAAAGGTCTCAGACGTGACGTTCGTCAACACCACCGAGCAGCCGTCCACCTCCACGAGCCGGCGGACCTGCGCAGCGCCCACAACGGGGTCGGTGCGGTCGTCCGCCACCGCGACGCGCACCAGGCGTCCGCACAGGCCACCGTCGGCGTTGATCTCCTGGGCGGCCATCTGGGCCAGCGCGACGCTGGTGGCGGTGTAGACGCTGGCGGGTCCGGACTGGCTGATGAGGGCCCCCACCATGAGGGCCCCGGCCTCGCGCTGGCTGGGTTGTCCCACGCCGCGGCGCTGCAGCAGCCACTGGATCGCGTCGTCGTCGATCTCGGCGCGGACGCGGACCCGCGTTCCGCTGCCCTCGGGCGACGTGGTGCAGGTGACCTCGCCCGGCCACGGCGCTTCGTGGCGGATGACGATTCTGGCATTGGGCTCGACGGACGTGATGCGACCGGTCGTCGGGAGGCCACCAGAGTCGCCGCCCGGCAAAGTAAATTTCACGACCGTGCCAGGCTCGACTCGCTCGCAAGAGGCACCGAACAGCCAACCGGCATCCCGCAGGCCGGTCCCGAACATCCCGAAGACCTTGGCGGGGGAGGCCGCGACGTGCTCCTCGTCGACGAGGATGACCTTTCCCAACGCTAGTCCCCCTCGAGGGCTTCCGCCGGTTCGATGCTGCGCTTCAGGTCGGTGAGCGAACTCCGGTAGAGCTGCGCCATGAAGGCCATGACCTCCTCCACCGATCGCGGCTCCAGCGAGTACAGCCGGTAGCGGCCGTCGCGGCGCTCGGCGACTAGTCCGGCCGTTCGAAGGATCCTCAGGTGACTGGAGACCGCGGTGCGACTCAGCGCATCGATGCCGGCGGCAAGGCCCCCGGCGGAGGTCTCCCCTTCCCGCGCCAGCAGGGTCAGGATGGTCCGTCGGGTCGGGTCCGCAAGCGCCTCGAAGGCGAGGCTGTCAGCGGTCATCTTGATCTCCCCGTCGCGGCGGCCTCGGGTGCTCACACGGCCGCCGGAGGATCGCACGGCTCGTTGCTCTTCTGTGGCGTGCGCCTTGGCAACGTACCAGTGAGCGGAGGCTATTCGTATCCCGAGCCGGTTGCTCGGCGCAGAGTGCAGCGGCACGTAGCGCTGCCGGGACCCAAGGGCGGCATTTGATGAGGCGGTGCTAGCGGGACGGGGGTTGGCTTCTGTCGACACAACCGCCCGTCGCCGATGGATCATCCCTTATCGCTGCGCGGCGGAGCCGGCGACTTGACGCTCCTTGTCGGGCAAGGCAACCTTCCCGGGCGGCAGCAAGAGCGACGGCCGGAGATCGGAAGCGCATGCCCACGACCCTGGACAATTACCGCGGCGCCCGCGACGCGCTGCTGACGCTGCGCGCCGATCATGCAAAGGCGGTGGCGGTGTTCCGCTGGCCTAACCTGGGCGAGCGCTTCAACTGGGCAGTCGACTGGTTCGACAACGTCGCGCGCGGCCAGGACCGGGCGGCGCTGGTGCTGGTGCAGGAGGACGGCAGCAGCGTCACGGTCAGTTACGAGAAGATGCGGCGGCGGTCGAACCAGGTCGCGGCGTGGCTGCGTGAGCAGGGGGTGGGCAGGGGCGACCCGGTGGTGCTCATGCTCGGCAACCAGGTCGAGCTGTGGGAGACGATGCTGGCGGTGATGAAGCTCGGCGCCGTGGTCATGCCTACGACCACGGCCGTAGGCCCGGTTGACCTGGTGGACCGCATCAGCCGCGGTGGCGCGCGCCATGTGGTCTGCAACGCGTCCGACACGACGAAGTTCGAGCAGGTGCCGGGGGACTACACCCGGATCAGCGTCGGAGTCGTTGACCAGTGGCTCGACCTCGCCGGCAGCGCCGATGCGCCGGATGACGACCTCGGGCACCCCGGGACGCATCCAGGCGACCCGTTGCTCTACTACTTCACCAGCGGCACGACGAGCCGGCCGAAGCTGGTCGAGCACACGCAGGTGTCCTACCCGCTGGGACACCTGTCGACGATGTTTTGGCTCGGGCTGCAGCCGGGGGACGTGCACCTGAACATCTCCTCGCCGGGGTGGGCCAAGCACGCGTGGTCATGCTTTTTCGCGCCCTGGATCGCCGAGGCGACCGTGTTCGTCTACAACTACTCGCGGTTCGACGCGGCCTCTCTGCTCGAGCAGCTGCGCAGTCACGAGGTCACCTCCTTTTGCGCCCCCCCGACGGTGTGGCGCATGCTCATCCAGGCAGATCTGTCCGGCGGCCCAGGCGCGCTGCGCGAGGTCATCGGCGCAGGCGAGCCGCTCAATCCCGAGGTGATCGAGCAGGTGCGCCAGGCGTGGGGCCTGACGCTGCGCGATGGCTACGGCCAGACGGAGATGACGGCCGCCGTCGGCAACACCCCTGGCTCAAGGGTCAAGCCCGGCTCGATGGGACGGGCGCTGCCCGGCATGCCGGTCGTGCTCCTCGACCCGGTCACCGGCCATCGGGTGACCGCGCCCGGCGAGGGGGAGATCTGCCTGGACCTGTCGTCTCAGCGGCTGAGCCTGATGGCCGGCTACCTTGGGGACGAGGAGCGCAACGTCGAGGCGATGGCTGGCGGCTACTACCACACGAGCGACGTCGCCTCGATCGACGAGGACGGCTACATCACGTATGTCGGGCGTTCGGACGACGTCTTCAAGGCGTCCGACTACAAGATCAGTCCGTTCGAGCTGGAGTCGGTCCTCATCGAGCACCCGGCGGTCGCCGAGGCTGCGGTCGTCCCTGCGCCGGACCCCCTGCGCCTGGCCGTGCCCAAGGCGTACGTCGCGCTCGCGCCGGGACACGAGCCCGACCGCGAGACCGCTCTGGACATCCTGCGGTTCGCGCGGCAGCGGCTGGCCCCGTTCCAGCGGGTGCGCAGAATCGAGTTTTTCGAACTGCCCAAGACCATCTCGGGCAAGATCCGGCGAGTCGAGCTGCGGGGCCGCGAGGACGAGCTCGCGGGCGGTCGCAACCCGCTCGAGTGGCGTGACGACCAATTTCCGGAGCTGCGCGGCGAGCCGCCGGCGCAGTAGGCCCGGATCCACCCCTGATCTCGTGTAGAGCGCTGTTCTGGTGCTGCTGGTAGCGATAACCGTGCGGCTGGTGAGGGCGCTCGGGACCTGCCGGTGACGGCTCGTCCAAAGTCCTAGTCATGGAGCGGGGATGCCATCTTCAGCAGCGCGAGGAACGAGTGGATCCGACGCCAGGGCGGTGCTGATCACATCGGACTAGGGCCTGGGGGCGGGGACTCGTAGGTGCCGTCGGCGACGAGAGTGGACGTGCTGGCCGGGCTCATGGTGAGTGCCGTGCGGGACCTGCCGGTCGTGCCGGGACTGCTCGCACACCTCCCCAGGCGGCAATGCTTGCCAAGCGCGTTGAACGGCCCCGCCGGACTTTCGGATCGCCCGCTCATCGGCGGAACCGGACGCTGTTACGTCCAGGGCCTGAGCGTGAAACGCACGGCCCCGTTGGTTACCCCGGAGGCATTGACGCGAATGTCTCCTTACGGCACCTACCCGATGGAAACGATCTTGGCGCCATCTCTGAGAACCTCGCCGACAGGGTGGCGCTCGTCGGTGACGTTCTCGGTCCTTACCCGCTGCGCGAGGCAGGTCAAGTCGGCGAGCGACGTTTGTCGTTTCTGTTCGGAGGCAGTGTTTGTCGCCCGCCAGGAGCATGGGACCACCGTGGAGGTGGTTTCGCCATGAGGATGGGACCACCCTTTCGCCAGTGATGGGACCACCCGGGGTCCCCCAGCAGCGGTGCTGCTGCCGGTGCGATTGCCGCTATCCGACTGCGGTCAGAGAGGGCGGCCATGGCGTTCCGGGAGGTACGGGTGTTTGAGATTCGTGAAGTGCTCAGGTTGTGGTTGCGCGGGGAGGGGATCCGGGCGGTCGAGCGGCTTGCCGGGGTGGACCGCAAGACGATCCGCCGTTACCTGGCGGCCGCGCAGGAACTCGGGTTGGTCCGCGACAGCGGTGAGGACCAGCTCTCGGACGTGTTCATGGGTTCGGTGGTGGAGAAGGTCCGGCCGCACCGCACGGACGGTCGGGGGCAGGGGTGGAGTCTGCTGGTCGGGCAGCACACGCAGATCCAGACGTGGCTGAAGACCGAAGGCCTGACGGTGGTGAAGGTCGGTGAGCTGCTGACTCGGCGAGGGGTCGTGGTGCCGGAGCGGACCTTGCACCGCTACGCGCTGGAGGTCTGCGACGTGGGCCGCGGCCGACGCGGCACGACGGTCCGAGTGGCCGACGGCAAGGCTGGTGATGAGCTGCAGCTCGACTTCGGCCGGCTCGGTCTGCTCCCCGACCCGGACAGTGGCCGGCAGCGGGTCTGCCAGGGGCTGATCTTCACCCCGGTGGTGAGCCGCTACACGTTCGTCTGGTTGTCGTTCCGGCAGACCATCGACGATGTGATCGCTGGCTGCGAGGCCGCGTGGGCGTTCTACGACGGCGTGTTCGGCACGATCATCCCGGACAACCTGAAGGCGATCGTGGACGGCGCCGACAGCCTCGACCCTCGGCTGAACCAGGCCTTCGTTGAGTACGCCCAGGACCGCGGGTTCCTCATCGACCCCGCGCGGGTCCGGTCGCAGGACAAGCCGCGAGTGGAGCGGACCGTCCCGTTCGTGCGGAACTCCTTCTTCGCCGGCGAGACGTTCATCGACCTGACGGACGCGCAACGCCGCGTCGTCCTGTGGTGCCAGGACCGGGCCGGGATGCGGATCCACGGCACCATCCAGGCCCGCCCAGCCGAGGTCTTCCGCGTCGAGGAGCAGCCGGTCCTGCGGGCTGCTCCGACCGAGCGTTATGACCTGCCGCTCTACGCGACGGTTAAGGTCCACCGCGATCATCACCTCGAGGTCGGCAAGGCGCTCTACTCGGTTCCTGGGAACCTGATCGGGACCTACGTGCAGGTCCGCGCTGACAGCCAGCTGGTGCGGGTGTTCGCCCGCGGGCAACTGGTGAAAGTCCATCCCCGCAAGCAAGTCGGGCAGCGCAGCACGGATGCGGCCGATCTGCCTACCGAGCGGACCGTTTACGCGATGCGCGATCTCGACCAGGTCCAGCGGATCGCCGCCGGGCACGGCGACGCGATCGGCGCCTACGCCGCGGCGCTGCTCGAGCACCCGCTGCCCTGGACCAAGATGCGGCAGGTCTACGCGCTGCTCGGGCTGGTCAAGAAGTGGGGCGCCAGCCGGGTGGAGGCGGCCTGCTCCAGTGCGCTGGAACACGAGGCCATCAACGTCGGCCTGATCGGACGAATGCTCGAACGAGGCACCGAGCAGACCCCGATCCAGCCACCATTGCCCGGCACCGGGACGGTCCTCGCAGGCCGGTTCGCCCGCGATCCCGGCGAGTTCGCGACCCGCCGCGCCCAGGGCGGCACCCCGTGAGCGCCGCCCTCCCGACAGGAGCCGCACCGACCCTCAGCCCGGAGCTGAAGGTGCTGCTGCGCCGAGTCAAGCTCGGCCGCTGCCTAGACACCCTCCCCGAGCGGCTCGCCCTCGCCCGGACCGGGCAGCTCGGCCACGCCGAGTTCCTCGAACTCGTCCTCGCCGATGAGGTCAGCCGGCGCGAGAGCGCCAGCGCCGAGCGACGCTCGCGCACCGCCGGCCTCGACCCGACGATGACCTTGGACCGGTGGGACGACACTGCCAAGGTCGGTTACGACCACGCGGTCTGCACGAGCTGTGCTCACTACGGTTCATCGACGGCGGCCACAACGCCGTCATCATTGGACCTGTCGGGGTCGGCAAGACCTTCCTCGCCACCGCCCTCGGACACGCCGCCGTCCGGCGCCGTTACAGCGTTCACTTTGAACGTTGCGACCGGCTCCTCAAGCGCCTGCGGACCAGCCGGCTCGACAACAGCCACGAGGCTGAGATGCGCAAGCTGCTGCGGGTCGACCTGCTCATCGTCGACGACTTCGCCCTGCAGAACCTCGACGCCCTCGACACCGCCGACGTCTACGAGCTCATCGTCGAACGGCACCGCACCGCCGCGACCATCGTGACCAGCAACCGCGAACCCGTTGAATGGCTCGCCCTGATGGCCGACCCTCTGCTCGCGCAGTCAGCCATCGACCGGCTCCAGTCCGCGGCCCACGAACTCGTCCTCGACGGGGAGTCCTACCGGCAACGGCAGAAGCCCGCCGTCACCCGGTCGACGGAGGCCTCGGTTGACCAGCAGCCAGCACCCCGGCCATCATCACGACGCCGACGCTGACGACCACCACATGGTCCCATCACATTGGCGAAGCGGTGGTCCCATCACCCTGGCGAGCGACAGTGTTGGACGCGTTCTGGCTTGGGCGCTGTTCATCGATAATCATTGGATGAATGCCATCATCCCGTCGCCCGAGGTCGCCGCCTTTACATGTGATCCTGTCGAAGTCGCCTGTTGCGGCAACACGCACGCCGACCAAGACGATGTCCGCGGCACCGGCCTCTCGGTACAGATTGTTCAGGATGCAAGCAGCGGCGACAGATGGAGCAGGTGTGCTCCCGTGAACTCCGTTTGCACCGCCGCACCTTCGGTCGTCCACGGATGCGGGAAGAGGGCATCAGCGCGAATCTGATCTGACAACGAACCGGCCGCCACTACCACAGCGAAGGCACTCATCCCGAAACTCTCGCACTCCCCTCAGTCCCCTTGACGCAGGTAGTCAAGATCACGATCAAGACTCATGACCGGGATGGCTAGGCTTGCTGAACCTGGATCCACCGGCGGGGTTCTCGCGAGGGTCTGGCACGACCGGATGATCTTGTTCCTGGTCGCGGGCGTAGGTGCTCTCCCGGGTGCTCCGGGTCTTCCACATGATCTCGGTCGGGCCTTGCAGGCGGTGGTCAGTCCCACGGATCAAGGGAACTCTTACCGTCAGCGCTCGCGTGCCGGCCCGTCCATTGGCTTAGCCAACGGTGCCCTTCGTGGTTGAGTTTTTCGACTGCGTATGAGTCTTACTCGGCAACGGGGCATCCCGGCTTTGACGAAGCCAATCGAGGGTTCTATGCCGTCTTGGGCGGCGGAAGGGAGTGGCACCAGACGGTCGCAGCGTCGACGTCGGCGACTGGTGGGGGGCTTCCGAGGGCGGGTACGGGCTGCTGGACCATGATCACGTGAAGGTCGAGTAAGCGTGCAGCGTCGAGCTTGGCGCGGGTGTGCTCTCCGCCCGAGTTTTTGGTGACCAACGTCTGGATCCTCTCGCGACGCATAAGGGCTAGTTCGCCGGCAAGGGTGTAAGGACCACGGTCGAGGACCACTACGTGGCTCTCCGGAAGCGGGGGAGCGGGCGGGTCCACGGTGCGCACGACGTAGTGCCGATCGGTGTCGAAGCAGAAGGCGTCGAGGTCGCGGCGGCCAGTGGTGAGCAGGACCGAACCGGGTCGGGTAATAGCTGCGGCCGCGTCAGCGACACTCCCGACTTGCTCCCAGCGGTCGCCTTGGGCAGCTGTCCACGCGGGACGCCGCAGTACGCATAGGGGGAGAGCGAGATTCTGGCAGGCTTCGACCGCGTTTGCCGAAATTTGCGCGGCGAACGGATGGGTAGCGTCTACGACCGCGTCGAAGCGAGCCTGGAAGGCGCCTCCGCGTAGGTAGTCGATTAGTCCGGCGACTCCGCCGAAGCCACCGATGCGCACCTCACCGACGGGGAGCGCAGGGTTCTGGACCCGGCCGGCGAGAGACGAGGTGACCCGCATGCCCGGGACGGTCGCGAGTCGTTCTGCGAGGGCGCGTGCCTCCGCGGTGCCACCGAGAATGAGCAGCTCAGTCACGGATGCGCTGGTGGGAGTAGAGGTGACTGTCGCGGAAGCCGTCGGCTGCGAGAGCGCCCCCGACGATGATGACGGCCTGCTTGGTGATCCCAGCCTCCCGGGAGAGCGTGGCGATGTCGGCGAGCTGTGAGCGCAGCACGACCTGGTCCGGCTGGCTGGCGAAGGCGACCACTGCGGCTGGGGTATTCGGGCCATAGTGCGGCAGGAGTTCTGTCACGACAGCGTCGATGCGCTGGATCGACAGATGGATGATCATGGTGGTGCGGGCCTGCGCGAGGGTTGCGAGGTCTTCGCGGGTGGGCATGGCGCTCGAGCGTTCGCTGGTGCGGGTGAGCACGATGGTCTGGGCCACACCGGGCACGGTCAGTTCCCGACCGAGGACTGCCGCGGCGGCGGCGAATGCGGGGACGCCGGGGACGATCTCCCAGGGGATGTCGAGGGCGTCGAGGCGTCGGAGCTGCTCGGCGACGGCGCTGAACAGGGACGGGTCGCCGCTGCAGAGGCGGGCCACCTCGTGCCCCGCGGTGTGGGCGCCGGCGAGGGTCTCGATGATCGTGTCCAGGGTCAGCCCCTGGGTGTCGACCAGCTGCGCCCCCGGCGGGCAGTGCGCGAGGACCTCCGCGGGTACCAGGCTTCCGGCATACAGGCAGACCGGGGAGGCAGCGAGGACGTCGCGGGCCCGCAGGGTGATCAGGTCGGGCGCGCCGGGGCCCGCGCCGACGAAGCGGACGGTCATGTCTCAACCTGCCTGTACGGGGAGGGCGTTGCTCCGCTGAAGGTCCATTGGGTGAGGGGGAGGGCCGGGCGGAAGGCGTGGTAGCTCCCGACCGCATCGAGCGCACTGATCTGGATGCGCCGCAGAGCCCCACCTTGGCCGGCGTGCAGCGTTTGGAGGATGTGCTCGCCTTCAACGGTGACGGCGTTCGCGACGAGGCGTCCGTCCGAGGGCAGCGCCGCAAGACAGGCGTCGATGACGCCGTCGCTGGTCAGCCCGCCGCCAATGAAGATCGCGTCGGGCTGGGGAAGTCCGGTGAGAACGTCCGGTGCCTGACCGTGGGTCACCTGCAGGCCGGGTACGCCGAGGGCGTGGGCGTTGCCCCGGATCCGGTCGGCCCGATCGGCCCGTGACTCGACGGCCACGGCGCGGTTGGCCGCGTGCGCCCGCATCCATTCGATGCCCACGCTGCCGCTGCCGGCGCCGATGTCCCAGAGCAGCTCGCCGGGACGTGGTCCAAGCGCGGCGAGCGTGATTGCTCGGACCTCACGCTTGGTGAGGGCACCGTCGTGGTCGAAGCAGTTATCTGGGAGGCCGGCGAGCCGGCTGAGCCCCTGCCCGCGGCAGTCGACGGCGACGACAGCGAGCGGGTCGTGCGGAGGGTCGCTCCAGCTATCCGCAGCGGAAGCGTGGATCGTCTCGGCCGGTCCTCCGAGACGAGCGAGCACGGTCATCGTCGACGAGCCGAAACCGCGTTGCACGAGCAACGCGGCTACGTCCTTGGCGTCGGTGCAGGTCAGCACGAGAATGCGGCGCCGGTCGGCGAGCTCGGCGGTGAGTGCGTCAAGCGGCCGGGCTACAGCGCTGACGACGGTGACGTCCTGGGCAGCCCAGCCGAGGCGGGCGCAGGCGAGCGTGACCGACGACAGCCCCGGATGCACGTGGATCGCCTCAGGGCCGCAGGCGGCGATGAGCGTGCTGGCGATGCCGTACATCAGGGGGTCGCCACTGGCGAGCACGGCGATCTGCTGGTCGGGGTGACGGGCCCGCAGGGTGTTCGGGGCGTCCGCGAGAGGGCTTGGCCAGGTTTCGGTGACCGGGCAGCGGCCGCCCAACAGTGCGAGTTGCCGGGGGCCCCCGACGACGATGTCGGCGCTCGTCAGGACTGCCCGTGCGGCGGGGGAGAGACCGTCCCAGCCGTCCTCGCCGATGCCGACGACGTCGAGTCCAGGGGCGCCCACGGGGACAGAGTCTGCCGCACGCGAAGGTGACCCGGCTTCCGTGAGAGCATGCCCCGGACGGTTCAAGGAGGAACACCGGTGATCCCTTCGGGGCGGATCCGGGGCGGTCCCGCCACTGTGACCGGTCGCACCTGACCGGAAGCCAGAAACTCCCACCGTTCTGCAGGCCAGCAGGTCTGCGGTAGGCCCGGCAGGCGTGGTCACCTGCCCGAGCGGAGGCACTGGTGGCTGCTCACCCTGCGTCGGGGTTCCCGTTCTCGGCAGTGCTCGGCATGGACGATCTGCGTCTTGCGCTGGTCCTGAACGCTGTCTCGCCCGCCATCGGCGGCGTGCTCGCCCGGGGCGAGAAGGGCACCGCGAAGACAACGTTGGTGCGGGCCCTCGCTGCGGTACTGCCAGCCGTCACGGTCATCGACGCCTGCCGGTTCTCCTGTGACCCCAGCAGCCCGGATGAGGACTGCCCGGACGGGCCGCACGCTCCGGACGCCGCGACCAGCGTCCGACCGGCGCATCTCGTGGAACTTCCCGTCGGCGCCAGCGAGGACCGGCTCACCGGAGCCCTCGACCTGGAGCGGGCCCTCACCGAGGGGGTCCGCGCCTACGACCCAGGACTGCTGGCCGCGGCGCACCGCGGCCTCCTCTATGTCGACGAGGTGAACCTCCTCCACGACCACCTGGTCGACCTGCTCCTCGACGCCGCCGCCCTCGGCGTGTCCTATGTCGAACGTGACGGTGTCTCGGTACGGCACGCGGCCCGGTTCCTGCTCGTCGGCACGATGAACCCCGAGGAAGGCGAGCTGCGCCCCCAGCTCCTGGACCGATTCGGCCTGTCCGTCGCGGTCACAGCACCGCAAGAGGTGAGCGTCCGGGCCGACATCGTCCGCCGGCGCCTCGCCTTCGACGAAGATCCGGTGTCGTTCACCGCCCGCTACGACGGGGCGCAGGACGTGCTGGCCGAGCGGATCAGCACCGCCCGTGAACGCCTGCCGCAGGTGGTCCTCACCGACAGTGCGGTGGAACGGATCGCCGCGGTGTGTATGGCATTCGGGGTGGACGGGCTCCGCGCCGACATCGTCACCGCCCGCACATCGGTGGCCCACGCAGCCTGGTGCAGGCGCGACCAGGTCACCGCAGAAGACGTCCGAGTTGCTGCTCGCCTGTCGCTGCCCCATCGACGGCGACGCAATCCCTTCGACGCACCGGACCTCGACGACAACCAACTCGACGCAGCCCTTGCCGAGGCCGACGACCCCCCTGACGAGCAACCGGCCCCGCCGAACGCCGCTCCTGACCCAGGCTCGGACGGCGCAATGGAGTCCACCCCCGACAGCCCGCGCGCTGAGGACGACGGGCCCGATGACGACGGCCCCCCTGACACTGACCCCGGCGGTGGGGAGCGCCCCCAGGAGACCGGCCACAGCGAGGACGCACCTGCCGGCGCCACCCGCACCGACGCACCCGGAGACCCCTACCGGACCCGCAGGTTGGAGGTACCCCGCGTCGGGGCCGGGCAGGCCGGCCGACGTTCGCGGGCGAACACCGCCAGCGGACTCACCGTCCGCGCCACCAGCACAGTCGGTCGCGTGCGTAACCTGCACCTGACCGCAACGATGACCGCCGCAGCACCGCATCAGCGCGAACGGGGACGTACCGGACCAGGGTTGCGCCTGGACCGCAGCGACCTGCGCGAAGCCGTACGTCAGGGCCGGGAAGCCAATCTGGTCCTGTTCGCCGTCGACGCGTCCGGCTCGATGGCGGCCCGATCCCGGATGGCTGCCGTCAAAGGCGCCGTCCTGTCCCTGCTCCTCGACGCCTACCAACGGCGCGACAAAGTCGGCCTGGTCGCCTTCCGCGGGCACAGTGCAGAGCTCCTGCTCCCGCCGACCTCGTCGGTCGAGGCAGCTGCGGCCCGGCTCCGTGTACTGCCCGCCGGTGGGCGCACCCCGCTCGCAGCAGGGCTACAGCTCGCCGCGCACACCCTCGACCGGGAACGGTTGCGCGACCCGTTGCGACGGCCGCTGCTGATCGTGGTCACCGACGGCCGCCACACCAGCGGCCAGCCACCCGCGCAGGCCGCCGAGGCCATCGCCCGTGCCGGGATCAGCGCCGTCGTCGTCGACTGCGAGACCGGGCCAGTACGCCTGGGCCTGGCCAACGAACTCGCCGCCCGGCTCGCCGGAGTCCATCTCACCTTGCCGGAGCTCGCCGCGGGCTCCCTGGTCGAAACCGTACGAGCATGGAAGGTCGCCTGAGATGCCCCAAGGACAAGTCGAAACGGTCCCGGACGACGGACTCACCACCCGGCAACGCCGCAACCGCGCGCTGCTCGTCGTCCACACCGGCGACATGAAAGGCAAATCCACCGCCGCCTTCGGACTAGGGCTGCGGGCCTGGAACCAGGGCTGGCCCATCGGGGTCTTCCAGTTCGTGAAGAGCGCGAAATGGAAGGTCGGCGAGGAGAACGCCTTCCTCGCCCTCGGCCGCATCCACGAGCAGACCGGAGAAGGTGGACCCGTCGACTGGCACAAGATGGGCGCCGGCTGGTCCTGGATCCAACGCGGACCCGACGAGGACCACGCCGCCAACGCCGTCACCGGCTGGAGCCACATCAAGGAATGCCTGGCCGAGGAACGCTACGGCTGCTACATCCTCGACGAATTCACCTACCCCATGAAGTGGGGCTGGGTCGACGTCGACGACGTCGTCGCGACCCTGGCCGACCGGCCCGGCACCCAGCACGTCGTCATCACCGGACGCTCCGCCGACCCACGGCTCATCGAGGCCGCCGACCTCGTCGTCGAAATGACCAAGATCAAGCACCCGATGGACGCCGGGCAGAAAGGCCAGCGGGGCATCGAGTGGTAACCATCCCGCGGCTGGTGGTAGCGGCACCCGGCAGCGGGCACGGCAAGACCACAGTCGCCACCGGACTCATCGCCGCGCTCCGCGCCCGCGGCCACACCGTGTCACCGCACAAGGTCGGACCCGACTACATCGACCCCAGCTACCACGCACTGGCCGCCGGCCGCCCCGGCCGCAACCTCGACCCCTGGCTCGTCGGCGAGGAACGCATCGCCCCGCTGTTCCTCCACGCCGCCGCCGGCGCCGACATCGCGGTCATCGAAGGCGTCATGGGCCTGTTCGACGGCCAACGCGGACGTGGCAACTTCGCCTCAACCGCCCACGTCGCTGCCCTGCTCACCGCCCCCGTCATCTTGGTCATGGACACCAGCGGGATGTCCCGCTCCGTCGCGGCCCTCGCCCGTGGCTTCGCCGACTTCGACCCCGACATCGCCGTCCGCGGCATCCTGCTCAACCGGGTGGGGAGCGAACGGCACGCGGAGATCCTGCGCGAGGCCCTCGCCGACACCGGCCTCCCCGTCCTCGGCGCCATCCACCGCCAACCCCAGTTGCACACTCCCGCCCGGCACCTCGGACTCATCCCCGCCGCCGAACGCAGCACCGACGCGCAGGCCGCCGTCCAGGCGCTAGGAGACACGATCATCCGGTCCGTCGACCTCGATGCAGTCGTCCGAGTGGCCCGGAGCGCCCCCGACCTGCCGGGCAACCCGTGGCAGCCACCCACCACCGACGACCACCAGCCACGATCGGTCATCGCCGTAGCCGGCGGACCGGCCTTTACGTTCTCCTACGCGGAAACCAGCGAACTGCTCCACGCCGCCGGCGCTGACATTGCCGTCTTCGACCCGCTGGTCGACGAGGCGCTCCCACCCCAGACGGCGGGCCTCATCGTCGGCGGCGGCTTTCCGCAAGTCCACGCCGCCGGACTCAGCGCGAACGAGCCGCTGCGCAGCGACATCGCCAAGCGAGTCGCAGCCGGCCTGCCCGTCCTCGCCGAGTGCGCCGGGCTGCTGTTCCTGGGCCGGACCCTCGACGGGGCACCGATGTGCGGCGTGCTCGACAGCGACGCGCGGATGACCGACCGGCTGTCCCTCGGCTACATCGAGGCCACCACCGTCACCGTATCGCCCTACTTCCACGCGGGCACCCGCGTACACGGTCACGAGTTCCACCGCACCACAACAACTCCCCCACACGGGTCCGCCCCCGCCTGGCACTGGCAGCGCCCGGACGGAAGCCCCCACCAGGACGGCTTCGTCCAAGGCGCCGTTCACGCCTCCTACCTGCACCTGCACTGGACGGCAATCCCTGACCTCGCCCACCGATTCGTCACCGCCTGCCGCACCGCTCACCGCCCCGACACGGTTGGCGCAGAACGGTGAGCGCAGCCCACCCGCCAGAGGCGGGGACTGGTCACGAGAGCGAAGAGGACAGGACACACGCCGCCGCCGACGCGGCGCTTCGGCACCACGGCGACGCCGACCTCGCCGACGGCCTCGTCGACCTTGCCGTCAATGTGCACGGCACCACCCCGCCCTGGCTCCAGACTGCGATCACCGCCAGCTTGGCGGACCTCGCCGGCTACCCGTCGCAAGGCCCGGCCATCAGTGCGGTCGCGGCTCGCCACGGCCGCGACCGCAGCGAAGTCCTTCTCACCGCCGGCGCCGCCGAGGCGTTCGTCCTGATCGCACGCGCCCTCAGCCCAGCCCATGCCGTCGTTGTGCACCCCCAGTTCACCGAACCCGAGGCAGCCCTACGCGCCGCCGGACACCCCGTTCACCGCGTCGAACTCGACTGGCCTTACACGCTGGACCCCACGGCCATCCCCACCGACGCCGACCTGGTCGTCATCGGCAACCCCACCCACCCCACGTCCATCCTCCACCCCGCCAGCGCCCTCGCCGCCCTCGCCCGCCCGGGCCGGTTCCTGGTCGTCGATGAGGCGTTCGCTGACTGCGTTCCCGGTGAGCCCGAATCCCTCGCCGGGCGCCCCCTCCCGGGACTCATCGTCGTGCGGAGCCTGACCAAGACCTGGGCCCTGGCCGGCCTGCGCTGCGGCTACCTGCTCGCCGAGGCCGACGTCGTGACGCGCCTCGCGGCCGCTCAGCCGCTGTGGCCGGTGTCGACGCCGGCGCTCGCGGCGATCGTCGCCTGCTCCTCCCCGCAGGCCGTCGCCGCCGCAGAGCAGTCCGCCCGCGTCCTCGCCACGAACCGGACCGCGCTGCTCGACGCACTCACAACAGTGCCTGGCGTCGACGTCGTGCCCGCCGCTACCGGATCGTTCGTCCTGCTGCGCTACCCCGGCGACGACCGGGTCCGACAGGGTCTGCGCTCACGAGGGTTCGCTCCCCGACGCGGCGACACGTTCCCGGGACTCGGCGAGCAGTTCCTGCGGATCGCCGTCCGCGACCCACAGACCTCCGTCGCGTTCGCCGACGCTCTGCGCGCCGTACTCGACGGGAGCGCCGATTGGGATATCCAGCAGTCGGTGGCTACCTCGGCCGAAGACGACCGGAAGCCCATCCCGGCGGCAGCATCATGAGAGCACTGTCATGGTGTCGAGCGACACCATGACAGTGTCGATCCGCCTGGGGCTGCTCGCCGCGCTCGCCGCAGACGCCAGGTTTGGCGACCCCCGCCGCGGCCACCCGGTCGCCGCCTTCGGCCGCGCCGCCGGCTGGTGGGAAGCCCGGACGTGGCGCGACAGCCGCACCGCAGGCCTCGGCTACGCCGCGGTCTGTGTCGGCACCCCCGTTGCCGTTGGCGTGGCACTGCGGCACCGACGGGCGGCCCTGCCGATCGCTGTCTGGGCCTGCCTCGGCGGCACAACCCTTACGCGGGTCGCGGACGTCATGCACCGCCACCTCGCCGACGGCGATCTGACCGCCGCGCGCGAACTCGTATCCTCGCTCTGCGGGCGGGACCCGCAGTCCCTCGACGCGGCCGGAATCGCCCGCGCGACCGTCGAATCGGTCGCCGAGAACACCTCGGACGCCGGGGTCGCCCCGCTGGTGTGGGCCGCAGTGGCTGGGATTCCCGGCGTACTTGGGTACCGCGCGGTGAACACCCTCGACGCGATGGTCGGGTACCGCACGGACCGGCACCTGCGCTTCGGCTGGGCCAGCGCCTGCACGGACGACCTCGCGAACCTCCTCCCGGCCCGGCTCGCCGCGCTGCTGGCATGCCTGTTGGCGCCACTCGTCGGCGGGACACCGCACGGCGCATGGATGGCCTGGCGGGCCGATGCGGCTCGGCACCCCAGCCCTAACGCGGGCTGCGTCGAGGCGGCGTTCGCCGGCGCACTCGGGCTCCAACTGGGCGGTCCCACCGTCTATGGCGGCCGCGCCGAACAGCGCCCCAACCTCGGCAGCGGCCGGTCGCCTGAGCCTGCGGACATCGCGCGGGCCGCCCGCCTGTCCCGTGCCATCGTCGTAGCCGCCGCGCTGCTGGCGTCGGTGCGGATCCGTCGACGGCAGGAGCAAGAGCAGTGAGCCTGGAGATCCTCGCCGCCGGCCCCGACGCCTACGCCGTCCTCATTGACGACCTGCTCCTCGACTGCGGCATCGGCGTTCTCGCTGGCCTCGCCTTCGCCGGCCCACCGCTGTCGCGGGTGCGGACCGTGGCATTCTCCGGCACGGATCCGGCAGTGCGCGATCCCGCCGTCCACTGGCCCGATCACGTCCAACGAGCCAACGGCCCTAACATGCACCTCCATGGAAGCCAGTGGCAGGCCCACAGCGTCGATGCCGGCGTAGGCGTCGGCTGGATGGTCGAACATGCGGTGGAAGGCACCTTGCTGCACGTGCCCCGAGGCCAGCTCCCGTCGCCCGCGGCCCCCTATTCGCTGACCGTCCCCAACCCCGCGTTCCCCGACGGGCGCCCGCCACGCCACACCCGGCGCATCGTCGTCACCGGAGGATCCCGCTCGGGCAAGTCCGCGTTCGCCGAGCGACTGGCCCAGCGCCGCGCAAGCAGTGCCCCAGCGAAGGGTGACACGACGACCGAGAACCCAGCCACGCCACCCGACGTCCTCTACGTGGCCACCGGTCCCGTCCCGGACGCAGCCGCCGATCCGGAGTGGGACGCCCGCGTCGCCGCGCACCGCCAGTCACGGCCCGCAGGGTGGGACACCATCGAGACGCAGCAGGTCGCCGAATTGCTCGACGCCCCTGGACCACGACTGTTCGTGGATGGTCTCGGTACATGGCTCACCGCTGCCTTCGACACGGCCCAGGCCTGGGAGACAGGCCCAGAGGCCATTGCACCCGCCGTAGACGCGCTGACACGGGCCTTCGCCCATACCCCCCGGGATGTCGTGCTTGTGACCGACGAGGTCGGCGACGGAGTCGTCCCGGCTACCCATTCCGGCCGACTGTTCCGCGACGCCCTCGGTCACCTCAACGCGGCCGTAGCTGACGCCGCCGATGCGGTGTGGCGCGTCACCGCCGGCCAAGGCCAGCGATGGCGATGACCAACAGTCCCGGGACTGCAGCGCCTTCGAACGACGCCCGCACCGGTGCCCTGGGGTCGGTGTTGCTGTGCCTGGGCCTGTTCACCGCAATCCCGCTGCCCACGGCTGCGGTGCCGACGGCCACCCGAGCACGCTCGGCCGCGGCGCTGCGAGTACTGCCAGTTATAGGCGCTGGCCTCGGTGCCGCCGCCGGTGGCGTCGCTGTCGCGCTGCTCCGCGGTGGGTCCCTGCTCGCCGCCGCCGCCGCAATCGCCGTGCTGACCGTTCTCGCACGCGGCCTGCACCTCGACGGCCTCGCCGACCTCGCCGACGGACTCGGCAGCCATCGGTCCGGACCTGAAGCGCTCGCGATCATGCGCCAGAGCGACATCGGACCCTTCGGGGTCGGCGCGGTCGTGCTCACCGTGCTCCTGGAGGTCGGCGCGATTGCCGGTCTTGCCCACCGCGACACCCGCCCGCAGCTTGTCGTCGCTGTGGCCGCGGCAGCGGCAGCGAGCCGGCTCGCTGCCCTCACCGTCGCCACCCCCAGGTTCCCGGCAGCTCACCCGGACGGGTTCGGCGCCCTTGTCGCCGGTAGTTCCGGACCGGCCGTTCGACTCGGCGGAGCCGTTCTGATCGCTGCGGCGACAGCCGCTGGGGGAGCAGCCGTCGGCCTCGGCGCCCGCGCGATAGCCGTGTCCGCGGTGGCGGTCGTCGCCGGGCAACTAACCGGCTATCTCACTGCCTGGCACGCGGTTCGGCGCCTAGGGGGCATGACCGGCGACGTGTTCGGCGCCTGCGTCGAGGTCGCCCTCGCCACCAGCCTGGTGGTTCTGGCGGTGGGGGCATGACCGCCGCCGGCGCGCACATCGGCGGCGCGCTCCTCGTGGCCGGCACCACCTCCGACGCCGGGAAGTCGGTCCTGACCGCGGGCCTGTGCCGATGGCTGCACCGCCAGGGCGTCCGGGTGGCGCCGTTCAAGGCGCAGAACATGTCGCTCAACTCCATGGTCACCGCCGACGGTGCCGAGATCGGCCGCGCCCAGGCGATGCAGGCAGCAGCGGCAGGAGTCCCCGCCGAGGCGGCCATGAACCCCGTTCTGCTCAAACCCGGTGCCGACCACCGCAGCCAGGTCGTCGTGCTCGGCCGTCCCGTCGGCAACGTCGACGCGCTGTCCTACCGGGAACGCAAGGCCGTGCTGTTCGAGACGGTTCTCGGCTGCCTCGCCGACCTTCGGTGCCGCTTCGACGTGGTCATCTGCGAAGGCGCTGGCAGCCCGACCGAGATCAATCTGCGTGCCACCGATATCGCTAACCTGGGTCTCGCCCGGGCGGCGAACTTACCCGTCGTTGTCGTCGGCGACATCGACCGCGGCGGTGTGTTCGCGGCGATGTACGGCACCGTCGGGCTGCTCGAGCCGGCCGACCAGGCCCTTGTAGCTGGCTTTGTCGTCAACAAGTTTCGCGGTGATCGGCGGCTGCTCGAACCTGGCCTGGACATGATCACCGCGGTCACCGGCCGGCCGGTGTTCGGGGTGATCCCCTGGCTCGACGGGCTGGCTCTGGACGTGGAGGACTCCCTCGGTCTGCCGCCGGCCGGGGTGGTGCTGGGTCGCCCTGAAGCCGCCCTCGCCGCACCTCTGCGGGTCGTGGTCGTACGGGTGCCGCACCTGAGCAACGCGACCGACGCGGACGCACTCGCCGGCGAGCCGGGTGTCAGCGTGCAGTTCGCCGACCATCCGGCGCAGCTCGAGGGCGCAGATCTGGTGGTGCTGCCGGGTACCCGGGCCACCGTCGCCGACCTGGCCTGGCTCCACGACCGGGGACTCGCCGCCGCCGTGCTCGACCGGGCCCGTTGTGGCCGGCCGGTGCTGGGCATCTGCGGTGGATACCAGATGCTCGCCGAGTCCATCCGCGATGATGTGGAGTCCGCCGCCGGTGAGGTCACCGGTCTCGGTCTGCTTCCGGTGCACGTCGCGTTCGCGGCGGACAAGACCCTCGCCCGGCCGACCGGCAGCGCGTACGGATGCGCCGTGGGCGGTTACGAGATCCACCACGGGCAGGCATCCGTCCATGGTGGTGAGCCGTTTCTGGACGGCTGTCGTGTCGGGGCCGTGTGGGGCACCACCTGGCACGGTGCTCTGGAGAACGACGCGTTCCGTCGGGCCTTCCTTGCAGACGTCGCGGCACTGGCTGGCACCGGCTTCCAGCCGGCTCCGGACGTCAGCTTCGGCGCGCTGCGCGAACGGCGCCTCGACGTCCTCGCCGACGCGGTCGCGGACTACCTCGACGTCGCGGCCCTGCGGTCGCTCATCGATCACGGCACGCCGACTGGCCTGCCGCCCCTGGCACCCGGTGCGCCGGCACTCTGAGTCCGATCAGATCGTCCCGGACTGTTGCCGGTGCACTGGCATTTTGATGGTGACGACCTCGCCGTTGCCGACGACGGGGTCCGCGATTTCGGTCACCGGCCTTCCGGCGAGAAGGCACACCGCCACCCGCAGCGTGTCGCCGTGCGTCACAAGTGCCACATCGTCGCCGTGCTCGCCTGCCCGGATCGATGTCGCCAGCGGAACAAGCCGGGCGTAGACGGTGCGTAGCGACTCGCCACCCGGAACGGCGGCGTCCGGGTCGCGCCAGTCGTGTTCGCCGGCCCGGTGCAGTGCTTCCTCGGTCGTCAGACCCTCCAGCACCCCCAGGCCTTGCTCGCGCAACAGGGGGGTGATCACCACGGGCACGCCGAGTGCGGAACCGAGAATGTCAGCGGTTTCGCGGGCGCGCCGCAGGTCGCTGCTGAGCAGCGCCCCCGCGCCGGTCAGCGCGGCGACCGACTCCCGCGCCTGCTCTCGACCGAGTTCGGTGAGCGGGGGATCCTGCTGGCCCTGCACCCGGCGGTCGAGGTTCCACGTCGACTGCCCGTGGCGGAGCAGCCGGACGATCACCGCTCTTCGAGGTCGCCCTCGGCGGCGAGGTAGGCCTCGCGCAGCGCGGCGAGTGTGGCCGGGTCGGGTTTGGCCCACAGCGACCGGTCCACCGCCTCGAGGAGCCGCTCGGCGATGCCGTGCAACGCCCACGGATTGGAGGTCTCGAGGAACTTGCGGGTCTCCGGGTCGAGTACGTAGGTCGCGGTGATCTCCTGGTACATCCAGTCCTCGACGACATGCGCGGTGGCGTCGTAGCCGAACAGGTAGTCCACCGTCGCTGCCATCTCGAACGCGCCCTTGTAGCCGTGTCGGCGCATTGCTTCCACCCACCGGGGGTTGAGCACCCGGGCCCGGACGACCCGGGCAACCTCCTCGGACAGCGACCGGGTTCGGATCGCGGTGGGGCGTGTCGAGTCGCCGATGTAGGCCCTCGGCGCCCGGCCCGTCAGCGCGCGGACGGTCGCGATCATGCCGCCGTGGTACTGGAAGTAGTCGTCGCTGTCGGCGATGTCGTGTTCCAGGCTGTCGGTGTTCTTCGCAGCGACCGCGATGCGGCGGTAGGCGTTCTCCATGTCCGGCCGGGCCTCTTTGCCGTCGAGGCCCCGGCCGTAGGCGAACCCGCCCCACTGCGCGTACACCTCGGCCAGGTCCGCGTCGTCGCGCCAGTTCCGCGCATCGATGAGGGGCAGCAGTCCGGCGCCGTACGCGCCGGGCTTCGATCCGAACACCCGAGTGGTCGCCCGGCGCAGGTCGCCATGCCCTTCGAGGTCAGCGGCCACGTGCGCCCGGACGTAGTTGACGTCCGGTTTCTCTTCGAGTGCGGCAACCAACGTGACCGCGTCATCGAGCAGCGTCACCACGTGCGGGAAGGCGTCGCGGAAGAAGCCACTGATCCGCATCGACACGTCGATGCGCGGACGGCCCAGGTCGGCGGGGGAGAGCACCTCGAGACCGGTAACCCGCCGCGACGCCTCGTCCCAGACCGGGTTCACACCCAGCAGCGCCAGCACCTCGGCGATGTCGTCGCCGCCGGTGCGCATGGCCGAGGTACCCCAGAGCGACAGGCCAACCGACCGCGGGTACTCGCCGGTCTCGGCGAGGTAGCGGGCCACCAGGGAGGACGCGAGCTCCTGACCGGTCTCCCAGGCGAGCCGGCTCGGGACCGCCCGGGGGTCGACGGCGTAGAAGTTGCGGCCAGTGGGGAGCACGTTGATCAGGCCGCGTAGCGGGGAACCGGACGGGCCCGCCGGGATGTAGCCTCCCGCCAGGGCGTGCAAGGTCCGGTCGATCTCGTCGGTGGTGGCCGCCAGCCGCGGCACCACCTCGACCGCGGCGAAGGTCAGCACGGCCTCCACCGCCGACGCATCCGGGACCACAGCGGTCGTCGGGACGTCGGCAAGCACCGCGGCAGTAACCGTGGTGGCGGCAGCCGGTTGCCAGCCGGCGCGTTCCATGCCTTCCACCAGGGCGCGGGCAAGCGCCTCCACGCGGTCGACCTCACCGAGCTGCGCGCTGCTCTCCGTCAGTCCGAGTGCCTCCCGCAGCCCCGGCAGGCTCGCCGCGCCGCCCCAGATCTGCCGGGCCCGCAGCATCGCGAGCACCAGGCTGACCCGGGCCTCGCCGGTGGGTGCCGCACCAAGGATGTGAAGCCCGTCGCGGATCTGCGCATCCTTGATCTCACAGAGCCAGCCGTCGACGTGCAGGACGAACTCGTCGAACTCGGCGTCGTGCGGCCGGTCGTCGAGGCCGAGATCGTGGTCGAGCTTGGCCGACTGGATCAGCGTCCAGATCTGGGCGCGGACGGCCGGAAGTTTCGCCGGGTCCATGGCCGCGATCTGCGCGTGCTCGTCGAGGAGCTGCTCAAGACGGGCGATATCGCCGTAGCTTTCCGCCCGGGCCATGGGGGGCACCAGGTGGTCGATGATCGTGGCGTGCACGCGGCGTTTCGCCTGCGAGCCCTCGCCTGGGTCGTTGACGAGGAACGGGTAGATGAGCGGCAGGTCGCCGGCGGCCACGTCAGGACCGCAGCTCGCCGAGAGCGCCGCGTTCTTCCCGGGCAGCCATTCCAGGTTGCCGTGCTTACCCACATGCACCAAGGCGTGCGCCCCGAAGATGAACCGGACCCAGTGGTAGGCGGCCAGGTAATGGTGGCTCGGCGGCAGATCGGGATCGTGGTAGATCGCCACCGGGTTCTGCCCGAAGCCACGCGGCGGCTGTACGAGCAGCACGATGTTCCCGGTCGTGAGCGCCGCCAGCACGATGTCCCCGGACGGGTTGGTGCTGCGGTCGACGAACAGTTCCCCGGGCGCGGGTCCCCAGGCGGCCGTGACAGCGTCACGGAAGTCGTCGGGCATCGTGTCGAACCACGCCTGGTAGGAGGCGGCGGGGATGCGGACAACAGCGTCAGCGAGCTGTTCGGCGGTCAGCCAGTCCTCGTCCTGCCCGCCGGCGGCGATCAGGGCGTGCATGAGGGCGTCGGAGTCGCCGGTTGCGACACCAGGGAGTTCGCCGATGTCGTAGCCGTGCGCGTCCATGGCGCCAAGCAGCGCCAGCAGGCTTGCGGGGGTGTCCAGGCCGACGGCATTGCCGATCCGTGCGTGTTTCGTGGGGTAGGCCGACAGCATCAGCGCGACCCGCTTGTCCTCGGGCGGCACGTGGCGCAGCCGGCCGTGTGCGACGGCGATCCCCGCCACTCGCGCGCACCGCTCCGCGTCGGGCACGTAGACCGTCAGGCCGTCCCCGTCGATCTCCTTGAACGAGAACGGGGCGGTGATGATGCGCCCGTCGAACTCGGGGATCGCGACCTGGGTGGCCGAGTCCAGCGGCGATAGTCCGTCCGCGCTGGCCAGCCAGTCGGCTCGCGAGGAGGTGACCGCGAGGGCCTGCAGTAGGGGAATGTCCAACGCCGCCAGCGCGCCGACGTCCCAATCCTCGTCCTGCCCGCCCGCGCCGGCCCCCGCCGGGGTGGACCCACCTGCTGCCAGAACCGTTGTCACGAGCACGTCCGCCTGGCCCAGCGCGGCCAGCAGTGTGCTGTCCGCGGTGCGCAGCGACGGGCAGAACACCGGCATCGCCCGGCCGCCCGCAGCCTCGACCGCGTCGGCCAGGGCATCGATGAAGGCGGTGTTCCCGGCCAGTTCGTGCGCCCGGTAGTACAGCAACGCGACCAGCGGGGCGCCCGGCTCGGCCGCGGTGTTCGCCGTGGGGCGTTCCCGCATACCCCAGTCCGGCATCGCCACGGGAGGGGCGAACGTGTCACCGGTGAGCAGCAGGGCGTCGGAGAGGAAGGCGTGCAGCTCACGCAGGTTTCCCGGTCCGCCGCACGCCAGATAGGCGTGCGCCTCGGCCGCCACACCCGCCGGAACCGTCGACAGGCGCATGGTCTCGGCGTCCGCCTGCTGCTCGCCGCCGAGCATCACCACCGGACGGTCGCTCGCCAGCAGGGTGGCGATGCCGTCCTCCCACATGCGGGGGCCGCCGAGGATCCGCAACACTACGATGTCCGCCTGCGCCAGCAGCCTCGGCAGGGTCTCGGCGTCAACCCTGTTCGGGTTCGCCAGCAGGTACGGCGCGCCGCTCGCGCGGGCGCAGAGCAGGTCGGTGTCGCTCGTCGACAGCAGCAGGATCACGCGGGGTCCTCTCGAGGCGGGATCGTCGATGTCAGAGTCGAGCGCAGACAGGCGCAGAACGGTTGTAGCGCCGGCATAAGCGCCTGTTTGATCGTACGATGCGCCAGTGACCACCGCCGTCCGCGCAGGCGCCGTCGACCGGTGTCCAGGCGCGCTGAGCCTGCACGAGGCAGCGGACGGACCGCTGGCCCGGATCCGCCTGCCCGGTGGCCGGATCCGCGGCGACCAGCTCGCCGCGTTGGCGGCGCTCGCCGCTGATGGCACGCTCGAGCTCACGTCCCGGGCGAACCTGCAAATCCGTGGTGTCCGCGACCCCGCCGGAATCGCCGCCGCGGTGGCCGACCTCGGGCTGCTACCCAGCCCGACCCACGAACTCGTCCGCAACATCGTGGCGGCGCCGGACGCCGACTACGACGCGGCCATCCTCGCCCTCGACCGCGCGCTGTGCGCCCGCGGCGACCTCGCCGCCCTGCCCGGCCGTTGGCTGTTCGCGGTCGGCCCCGACCCCGACGCCGATGTCAGCATCGTTCCCGCCGCCCGGTCCGAGGAGCTCGGTGCCGTCTACGCCGGCGGGCAGGTTCGCCGGACCACCGACCCGCTGGGGGCCGCGTTGGACGTCGCTGCCCGGTTCCTGCAGGTGCGCGGCACCGCCTGGCGGCTACGCGAGCTGCCGGACCCCGCAGCGGTCCTCGACGGCGAACCGGCCGCACCTCCGGCCGCCCTCCCGCTCCCAGATGGGCTCCAGGTGCCGCTCGGCCGTCTCACCGGGGCGATGGTTGCCGCACTGGTCGCTGACGAACCGCACGATCTGCTCGTGTTCACCCGGGACCGCACCGTCATCACACGACGGCCGCGCACCGAAAGCAGCCTCGCCATCGCCGGCCTCATCGTCGACCCCCAGTCTCCATGGAAGGGCGTGACCGCCTGCGCCGGTGCCCCGCGCTGCGCGAGCGCCCACGCTGACACGGCAGCTCTCGCCCAGACCTACATCAGCACCCACCCCGACCACGGCCGCGTGCACGTCACCGGCTGCGCTCGCCGCTGCGGCACCCCGAGCACACCGCATGTCGCGGTGATCGCCGACTTGTGACCGCCCTGTATGAGAAGGACGGCACCGAGATCTACCGCCGCTCCTTCGCCACCATCCGTGCAGAAGCCGACCTCAGTCGGTTCGACGCCATCACCGAGCCGGTGGTGGTGCGGATGATCCACGCGTGCGGCATGGTCGATCTCGCCGCTGACGTCGAATGCGACGCCGGAGTTGTCGCCGCCGCCCGCGCCGCCCTGGAACGGGGTGCACCCATTCTCACCGACGCCACCATGGTCGCCAGTGGCATCACCCGCGCACGGCTGCCCGCCGACAACGCGGTCCTCTGCACCCTTATCGACCCGCGCGTCGGCGCCCTGGCCGCCGACCTCGGCACCACCCGCAGCGCCGCAGCGGTCGAGTTGTGGCGCGAACATCTCGACGGAGCCGTCATCGCGATCGGCAACGCTCCCACCGCGCTGTTCCACCTCCTCGAGTTGGCCGCGCGCGGTGGGCCCACCCCCGCCGCCGTTATCGGGGTCCCCGTCGGATTCATCGGTGCCGCCGAGTCCAAGCAGGCCCTCGCCGAGAGCCCCTTGCGCTGCCTGGTGGTCCACGGTCGCCGCGGCGGCAGCGCGATCGCCGCCGCGGCAGTGAACGCCATCGCACAGGCCCGCGAGTGAGCGGCGTCCTCTACGGGGTCGGGGTCGGCCCCGGCGACCCCGAACTTGTCACCATCAAGGCAGCCCGCATCATCGAAGCGGCGGATGTCGTGGCTTTCCACGCCGCCCGTCCCGGCCGCTCCATTGCCCGGGCCAGCGCCGCCCCGTACCTGCGAGGGGGGCAGATCGAAGAAGAACTCCTCTACCCCGTCACTCGCGGCACCACCGACCACCCGGGCGGATACGCCGGAGCCCTCGCCGACTTCTACACGGAAGCCGCGCAACGCTTGGCCGCGCATCTCGACGCGGGTCGGGACGTGGCCCTGCTCGCTGAAGGCGACCCAGCCGTCTACTCCTCGTACGCGCACCTGCATCGACGACTGCGTGAGCGCTACCGCTGTGTGATGGTCCCGGGAGTGAGCTCGGTCACGGCCGTCGCCACTGCGGCAGGCACCCCGCTGGTGGAAGGGGAGGAAAGCCTCCTCGTGCTCCCGGCACCTCTGCCCGGCGATGAACTCGCCCGCCGGCTCGCCGGCACGGACGCGGCCGTCATCATGAAGGTCAGCCGCAACCTCGACGCTGTCCGCGCCGCGCTCGACGATGCCGGCAGGGGCGCCGACGCGATGGTCGTCGCGCGCGCCACCCATCCCGATCAGCAGGTCGTCGCGGTCGGCGAGGTCGGCCCGGACCTTCCCTACATGGCCGCGGTAGTCGTCCCCGGCCAGGTCGCCAACCGCTCCAATAGGGACCCGGCGCCGACGGGCCAACGGCCGGGACAGGTCGTCGTGATCGGACTCGGGCCGGGCGCCACCCGCTGGCTCACGCCCGAAGCGCGTGACGCGCTCGCCGCCGCGGAGCATCTCGTCGGCTACACCCGCTACCTCGCCCGCGTACCGGCGCGGCCCGGTCAGCAGCGCCACGTCAGTGACAACCGCGTCGAAGCCGAGCGCGCGGAGTTTGCGCTGGAGCTGGCGCGCCGCGGGGGACAGGTCGCGGTCGTGTCGTCCGGCGACCCGGGGGTGTTCGCCATGGCCGCTGCGGTCCTCGAGGTGCGCGCGTCCGCCGGCTACAGCGACGTCACGGTCCGGGTCCTGCCCGGCGTCACCGCGGCGCACGCTGTCGCCGCGCGCGCAGGAGCCCCACTCGGCCACGACTACGCAGTCATCAGCCTGTCGGATCAACGCAAGCCGTGGTCGGTCATCGCAGCCCGCGTGGCAGCCGCAGCTGAGGCCGACCTGGTGCTGGCGTTCTACAACCCGGCGTCCACTCGCCGACGCGCCCACCTCGACGATCTTCGTGACCTTCTCGCCACCTATCGCAAGGCCACCACACCCGTCGTCGTGGGCCGCGCGGTCGGCGACGCCGACGAGACGCTCGTGGTGACGGCGCTGGCCGACATCGACTGGGACAGCATCGACATGCGGACTCTGCTCATCGTCGGGTCATCCCAGACCGTCGCGGGCGACGGCGTCATCTACACCCCCCGTTCCTACTCCGAAGGCTGACTAAACCGCATCGGCGCACGCTCGGGTCCGGTGTCAGCCGGTAGGGCTCCGACGCAGCAGATAGGTGTCCATGATCCAGCCGTGCTGGGCCCGGGCGTCCGCACGCGTCCGGATGATGTCCGGCCCGACCTCGCCCACCCGCCCGCGCACCAGCAGCTCGTCGTCGGTTCCCAGATAAGCGCCCCAAAGGATCTCGACGGTGGGATCGACATGCTGCCAACTGGCTGCACCGTCCAGGAGCACCACAACGTCATCGGCCGTCATGCCCTCGTCGCGCAGCCGCCGGCCGGTGGTGATGTGCACCGGAGCGCCGACGCGATTGAGCGGTATGGCGAACGCGGCGGTGAGCGCCTGGATGGCACTGACGCCAGGGACGACCGTGATGTCGAAGGTCACCCGGCCGCGATCGTGGACCTGCTCGAGGATCCGCAGCGTGCTGTCGTACAGGCCCGGGTCGCCCCAAATCAGGAACGCGCCCACGCCGTCGTCGTCAAGTTCGGCCAGCGCTTTTTCGTAGCGCTCGGCCCGAGCGCGGTGCCAATTCGCCACCGCCTTCTCGTAGTCCTGCGGGCTCCGGTCCCTATCGGGGTCCGCGATCGTGCTCACGTCGTGCCTGCCTGGCACGTGCCGACGAAGGATCTCCGTGCGGACGTCCACCAGAGCCTGTGCGGGTGCCCCCTTGTCCACGATGAAGAAGTGCTGCGCCTGCCGCAACGCCGTAACTGCCTGGACAGTCAACTGATCGGGATGCCCAACGCCTATGCCGACCAGGTGCACCTGCCGCATAACCCGCTGCTCTCCGCTCCTACAGTCAGCACTGGCTCCGCGTCACGCCACGAACCGAACCGCCGACCGGCACCCGGGCCCGCAGCCCGCGACTATTCTTGCAGGCGCCCAGACCCTAGCTGCCGTCGACGACGGACAGCGCGACCGGGCGCTGCCGATGAGGGGAAGCCACCAGCATGTCCACGCCATCGCACTGGCCGCGACCAGTGCCGTTGGTCGGCGACCGCAGCTCCGCCAGCGAACGTGCGGCGGACATCGGCGCCTGGGCATTCCCGGATCCTGCGATAGACGCAGTGCACGACGTGATCCACGCGCGGCGTGACATCCGGCGGTTCCGACCCGACGCCCTGCCCGCAGAGGTCCTCGACGAGATCCTCGCGGCCGGGCACGTCGCTCCCTCCGTCGGGCACAGTCAGCCCTGGCGGTTCGTCGTCATTCGGTCACCGCAGACGCGTGCCCGTGCTGCCCGGATGGCGGACGCCGAACGACTGCGCCAGGCCGCTCTCCTCGATCCGGATTCGGCCCGGGGTCTGCTCGACCTGCAACTCGAGGGCATCCGTGAGGCCCCCGTAGGCGTCGTGGTGTGCTGCGATCGTCGCGCTCCCGCGGGCGGGATTCTCGGCCGGGCCACGTTCACCGACACCGACCTGTGGTCGTGTGCCTGCGCCATCCAGAACATGTGGATCACGGCCCGAGCCCATGGCCTCGGCCTGGGCTGGGTCACCCTGTTCGAACCGTCGGAGCTCACCCGCCTCATCGGCGCGCCAGAAGGCGTCGCGACACTGGGCTGGCTCTGCCTGGGTTGGCCCGATGAACGGCCGCCCGCCCCCGGGCTGGAGCGGGCAGGGTGGTCAACGCGACAACCCCTCCACGACGTTGTCCTGGAGGAACACTGGCCCGCCGGCACAGCGCCACATCCACCAGCCTCCCGGCTCGCCGTCAGCGCCCCCGATCCCGAACACGTGGTGAGCGTCCGTGATGATGCGGACGAGCTACTCACTCCCGCGGGCTCACTGGGCGTGCTGGACCGTACTGTCGACCGGGTCATCGCCGCCGCCGGACCGGACGCGAACAGCGGCAGGCTGATCCTGGTCGGCGCCGACCATCCCGTGACCCGACACGGCGTCTCCACCTTTCCGTCCTCGGTGACCCGAGACGTCTTGTCCGCAGCAGTGGCCGGGACCGCGCTGGGGGCGGCAGCGGCCATAGGAGCGGGCCTCGACGTCACCGTCGTTGACGCTGGCGTCGACGGGCCGGTGGTGTCCGGTTGCGTTGACGCACGGCCCCGCGGAGTGCGGGGAGACCTGGCCGACACTGATGCGCTCACCGCAGCGGATGTTGAACTCCTCCTGGAACGGGGCCGTGAGCTGGGCAACGGTGCCGGCGGTGGCCTCGTGATCCTCGGGGAGGTAGGCGTCGGTAACAGCACGGTGGCCGCTGCTCTTGCCGCCGCCCTGCTGCAACTGAGCTCCACGGATGTCACGGGCCTGGGCGCCGGCGGCGACTCCGGAACAATGCAACGCAAGAGCTCCGTGATTGACGCCGTCCTGCGACGGCTACCGCAGCCGCACCGCAGTCCTGTAGACCCGCGGACGGCGCTGGCTGTCACCGGAGGTCCGGAGTTCGCCGTCCTGGTAGGCGTGATCCTCGGGGCGTGCGCAGGCGGCAACGCCGTTGTCCTCGACGGGCTCGCAACGTCCGTCGCAGCGTTGCTGGCGGTTCGGCTGGAACCGGGCGTTGCCGCCTTCCTGGTCGCGGGTCAACGCAGCCGCGAGCGCGCCCACAGCCGGGTCCTCATCGAACTCGGGCTTGAGCCCCTCCTGGACCTGCGTATCCGCGCGGGGGAGGGCGCCGGGGCAGTCCTCGCCACCAGTCTCATCCTGCAAGCTCTGCGGCTGCGACGGGCGACCGCACGCACGGCGCCCTGATCGCCGTCCCCGTGGCCCGGACCTGAGTTTGTGGGCTGGTTATCCAATCATGGACCGATGGCCGCAGATGCCATGCTCCGTCTTGGCTACGACGAGCTTCAAGTAAGCCAGTGGATCGACACCTACGAGCGGCACCTGGAAGAGGCACCCAGGGGAAGGTGGGCAATCGATGAGGACGAGTGGCGAGAACCGCTCGGCGATGCCTCCCGGCTCGGTGACTGGTGC
>JAABUZ0100002014.1_pt1 | contig 35442 bp, 40 predicted proteins | sample 5562091 | NCBI WGS metagenome assembly JAABUZ01 (sample SAMN12813069, study PRJNA571459) | rock metagenome | isolation source: Antarctica rocks | place: Antarctica: Victoria Land, Linnaeus Terrace sud | collected 2015-12-21 | reverse complement strand
TTAGCTATATATTATCCATATCGGGAAATTCGTCCGAAAAAAGAATCATGGCGTCGGGTAAAAGCATCCATTGCAAGGCTGCTATTGCGTGGGAAGCAGGTATGTACACGTCCACGTATTGTTGACTAATTACAATAGGGAAGGACTTGTCCATTGAAGACGTTGAAGTGCTTCCACCTCGCGCTCACGAAGTACGTATTGAGATCTTCTATACTGGGGTATGCCACACCGATGCGTATACGCTCTCCGGAAAAGATCCAGAAGGCGCCTTTCCCATCATTCTCGGTCATGAGGGAGCAGGTGTGGTTGAATCGGTTGGCGAAGGCGTCAAGACAGTGAAGCCTGGAGATCATGTCGTAGCCCTCTACACCCCGGAATGCGGCGAATGCAAATTCTGTACCTCCAACAAGACCAACCTCTGCGGAAAGATTCGTGCGACCCAGGGAAAAGGTGTCATGCCCGATGGAAGTGTCCGCTTCCGTGCCCGCGGAAAGAATATTTTGCATTTCATGGGGACGAGCACATTCAGTCAGTATACGGTAGTTGCCGACATTTCTGTTGTTGCAATCACCGACAAGGCGCCTATGGACCGTACCTGCTTGCTTGGGTGTGGCATTACCACGGGGTACGGTGCTGCCGTCGTTACGGCCAAGGTCGAGCAAGGAAGCAACGTTGCTATTTTCGGAGCTGGATGCGTTGGCCTCTCCGTCATCCAGGGATGCGTCAAGAACCAGGCCGGCAAGATCATTGTCGTGGACACGAACGGTGGAAAGAAGGAATGGGCGGACAAGTTTGGTGCCACGGATTTTGTGAACCCCACCAAAATCGGCAATACCTCCATCCAGGACAAGTTGATTGAAATGACGGATGGCGGCTGTGACTACACTTTTGACTGTACCGGGAATGTGGGTGTCATGCGAGCTGCTTTGGAGGCCTGCCACAAGGGATGGGGCCAGAGCATCATCATCGGTGTTGCCGCTGCCGGACAAGAGATATCTACTCGACCATTCCAATTGGTTACAGGACGGTAAGTGGGATTCGACGAAGAAACTAAGTTTAGGGTTTGGAGGGGGTCGGCTTTTGGGGGCGTGAAAGGTCGTTCTCAACTACCCGATCTCGTGGCCGACTACATGCGCGGTGATCTCAAAGTGGACGAGTTTATTACGCATCGAAATACACTACGCGATATCAATGGTGCCTTCTCACAAATGAAGCAGGGCGATTGTATCCGCGCAGTGGTGGACATGAAGAAGTGATTCAATCGTTTCGTAGGATGTAAGTAGTACAGGAGATCAGACATAAGTAGAGAAAGCAGAAATGAAATCCAAAACTGGCACTACGCCAGTTTTGGTGGATGAGTTGCCTGAAACTGATAAATTCTTCGCACCACGAAAAAGTGGTCCATTGCAGCAGCGCATGGCCGACAACGAGACCAAAGGAGACGAGAACGAGGGCGAGAGGGATCTATATACAGAGCGACTGCCGGCGGTGCTGCCGTTTGCGCACCCATTGGCCTCGCGCAAGCTCAACAAGCGAGTGCTGAAGACGGTTCGCAGGGCTAGTCGGGTGAAGCATGTCAAGCGGGGGGTCAAGGAGGTGGTCAAGGCGCTGCGCAAGGGAGAGCGGGGGCTGGTGGTGCTCGCGGGCGATATCAGCCCGGGCGACGTGATTGCGCACCTGCCGGTGCTGTGCGAGGATGCGGGGGTCACGTATGTCTTTGTGCCGAGCAAGGAGGACTTGGGCATGGCTGGGCACACCAAGCGGCCCACCTCGTGTGTCCTGATTGTCCCGGGCCCGGGGGCCGACGACTACCGTTCGCTCTACGACGAAGTGGTGCAATCGCTCAGCAACTAACAGACAGACCCTGGCTCTTCCTCTGGGCTCTTGTCTGCCCTCTTGCCCCCCTTTTTCCTCTGTCTTGAAGTGTACATAATTATATGGCCGTATATATCACTTTCCCCTGTGCGACGAATATCACAAAAAGTCCCTCGTCAACCCTCAACGCACGCACTTTGCGCACCCCTCCCCCTTCAACCTTCTCCCTCTCACACCCTCTCTCTTCCCCTCCCCTCCCCTCCCCTCTCCGCCGCCTCTCCGACACTCCTTCACTACACGCTCTTTTCACACACTCCTTCTCACCCACACTCCATCACACTCATTTCTCTTTCTCTTTCTTCTTCTTCACCCCTTCACCAGACGTGCGGGCATGTCTGTGACGGCTTCTGCCAGTGGCCATCGCCACCGGCGCTCGGCAGCAATACACGATTTGGATGCAGCCTTGTCCCGGGAGAAATCGGAGCTGGAGGTAATGGACCAAATGGCACGGGCGGCGCAGGAGGGCTGCAGCACCCCAACCAGAGCCAAAGATGCTGGCGAGAAGAAGGGCCGGGTGTCCTTCTCGCCGGTGGTAGAGACCATCCCGCGGTTTGAGGAGCGCTGCTTGGGCAAGGAGAGGCATCGTCGTCTGCGTTCGCTGGCCGGACTGTTTCAGCGGACACCTCGCCAATCCTACCGTGCGCCAACTCCACCCCCAACCCTACCCACCGCCGGCCTGGATATGCACGCGATCGACTTGGAGGCGGAGTTTGACGCGGCGTCCAGCCACGAGACCATCTTCGATCGTACGGTGGAGCCAACAACTCTGCACAAGAAGTCGAGCTCGGCTGATCTCCTCTGCCAATTTCGACGGCCGCCACAGCAGCAGCAGCATTGGCGAGCAGGATCACTGCCGGATGTGGGAGCAGCCTGGAAGTCTCTGCTGGCCAAGAAGCGCAAAATGTCGGCGTTGGAGGAGGTCGACGCGGAGAGAGAGACGGCAGACGTACCTGGCGGCGTCTCCCCACGACCCTCTTTGGCCTACTCCTCCTCCTCAACACTCCTTCCCGACCCTGCCTCGCCCTGCCCCGTCGAGTGGCTCGACCACCGCCTCACCTGTGTGGACTTTGGCGATCCTGGCCCCGAGGTGGGTCAGCCCGGCGACCCGCAGCCGCAGCTGGATGGCGCCATGATGCTACGCAGCACGTGGAAGCGAATGCGCTTTTGGAGGAAAGCGGGGCAGAGAGCAGCCGTAGGTAGGGAAATAGGTAGATAGATTCTTTAATCGATATTGGATTCGCCATCCGGCTGAGGAGGTAGGTAAACACCACGATGCGACGGTGGATCAGCGGCACCAGCAAGGCCATCCTGACCGCCAAGAAGCCGCCCTTTCAACTCCCGCGGGTCCAGTCCACCGACCACCTGCACCCGTCGGACGTGGCGCTGAGCTCCTTCTTTGCTATGCATCGCCCGTTGCAGATGCTCAAGGAGCAGCGGCCACAGCAGCCGCAGGAGACCGGCGAGGAGCACGAGACGGGAGGGAGCAAGCAAGGCAGGGGACGGATAAGCGTATTTACGGACAGCGCCAGCGGCATGGAAAGCGATCCTCACGTCAAGGCGCTCCCATCACGAGTGCTTGCTCAGCTCGGCGCACATGCTCCGCCACACCCGCCTTCCTCCACCACCTCCACCACCACCTCCTCCTCCATCATGTCCAACGGCCCCTTTGCCTCCCTGCAGGAGCAGGAGGAGGCCTTTGAATCCATATCACCCCACATCAGCGTCATCGTCCTGGGCGGAGGCATCGAGCGCAGCGGCGCAAGCATGCTGCTAACGTCCGTCAAGCGGAAGCGCAAGCTGAAGATGAACAAACACAAGTATGAGAAGCGGCGCAAGGCGCAACGCGCGCTGCGCAGGCGGATCGCCAGCTAGGAGTTTTGCATGGTATGTTTATGTACGGGTACGCATCTACATTATCATGATCCCTGCGCGTAGAGCTTCCTGTAGAGCGCCACCAGCGAGTTGTAGGCCGTCGTATCGCCTGTGCGCAGGAGGAGGGCTGCGTCCACATTCAGCGGGGAGTCGGGGTGTGGCGAGGAGAGGAGGGAGCGGATGGCGATGCAGACGCCCAGCAGCGTATACGCCGGCGACCAGTGCTCCCGCAGCAGGTCCAGGCAGATCTCGCCTGACGCGAGATGGATGTTTGGGTGCACGATGCGGGTGAGGAAGCGGACATGCGGCGGCCGGAAGGGGTAGTGCTCCGGGATCCGCAGTTCAAGCTCCCAGACCCCGCCAGCGTACGGCGTCCCTTCACATCCGGCCAGCTTCGCCTGCCAAAGACTTAGGTCAGCGTCGTGAAGGGGCTGCAGGAGGAGGATCTCGTTCTGATGCGCATGCTGCGTGCTGCGATACTCCTGTACGAGCCGAGAAGGCATCCAAACGCGTCATGTACAATATTCTATATATAGTATGTATACATGGGGAATCCATCCTGGGCTAGTCGTCACTGTAGATGCTCATGTCATCCTTTACTTCGGTGGCTTCCTTCCATGTCGCAAAAGAGAGCATCCCAAACGCAGCCATGATGAGGATCCCTCCCACAATGGCAGATGGAGACAAGGGCACACCCGTCCAGAACCAGTCGACGAGGGCAACGAGGAAGATAGTGAGCAGTGCAGCCACACTGCTGAGGACTGGCGACGTGAGCGCGATGAGAACGAGGAAGGAGCCGGAGAAGGTCATGTTGCTGATGACCGAGATCCACATCATCCGCCCAACCTCTCCCGTCGGCCACACAAAAGTCTCCAACCCCGTGACGTGTAGAATCGGGATAGGAAACCACATGACCAGGACCGTCGAGGCGCCAATGCACGCTCCCATCGTGTTCGCAAACACGACGCTTCTCCCCGGCCCGATCTCGTCCGACGGACAGGCCAGCTTTTTGTAGATGACCTCGTAGAGCCCATACATGACACTCCCCACACCGATAATGACATTTCCCCAGAACCGAGAGGCGGCATTTACGTCTTCGAGTTCTTTGCCACGCGAATCCCCGTATGCAATGATGACCACGCCGACCACTGCGATGAGCACGCTGAGGATCTTCCCTCTCCGTGGTCGCTCGCCCAGAAGTGGGACCGAAAATGCATATGCAAAAAAGGCATTTGAATTGTAGATGGCAGTCAGGTCGCTGGGGGTGGTCATGTCGATGGCGATGTACCACGTCGAGCCAGCGACGGTCAAGGACGCCACAATGAGCGCCATCGTGCGAAGAAAGTAGGTGAATGTATTGGTGGAGCCATTCTGAATGGCGACTGTTCGCGCCGTGGCTTTGATGGAATTGATGTGCGCACGAAATAAGGTGCTCGTGGCTATATGTCGTTTGCGTAGCCTCAGCAAGGCAAATTGCAGCGGAAAGAGCATGAACCAGGAGCCATGCGTCATGTAGAGCATCATGTAGGGCTTTACCCACCCTAACTCCTTTTGCACATACGCCGCGTTCTCTGTCTGCACGACAAAGCTCACTAGGCTGAGGAGCAGGGCTATCCCAGCGTAGATCCAGCGGGCATTGCCCATCTTGGCCATAGACCCCGGCGAAGTCGACCGCATTCGCTGTATGGCCTGTCGAGTGGCGGATCTCTCCCTTCCCTCTTCTTCATGGTCGTTCGCCAGCACGCCGTAGTGGGCGGCTGCTTGAGGATTCCGGTATTGTCGGCTCATGTCTCCCTTGAACTCGTCCTCCTCTTCTTCTTCTTCCTCCTCCTCTTCGTCCCTTGCAGCTTCCTTAGCCTTTCGTTCTTCTAGTAGTGGAGAGTGGTGATCGCTTTCGATCATCACTGTTGTGCGTGCATGCTCATGTGTGACTAGACCATGGAAGTGGATCTAAATGAGACAAACATTTTCAAAGGCGACAGCCAAAGTGAGGATGAGGAGCCGTCGTATACGTACACGAGCTATACGAATGCTGAAAGAACGTATGATTTACGCCTGCTAGGAAAGAGCCCGGTGAGATTTGCATCCTCCAATCGTACTAAGACTGTAGCTGTGGGGCCATCTTCTCTGTGTGTACCTGCGTAGGGCTCTCTAATCAAAGGGAATGCAGGGAAGCGTTTAGCTAGATACATTGATGAGTTTCCAGCAGTCTTTGCGGACAAATTCGTGCTCGAGCTGGGTGCTGGAGCTGCTCTCCCCTCTCTCGTGGCAGCCCGTTATGCGTCTTGCATCACAATCACCGACTATCCCGACCCGGGCTTGATCCAAAACATCGAGTATAACGTGGAGGCCATTGACGCGGACAGAGAGATTCACGTAGAGGGATATATCTGGGGGAATAAAGTTGACTCAATTCTGTCCTGGTGCCACCACGGCTACGACGTTATCCTCTTGGCTGATTTGATATTCAACCACTCCGAGCACACCAAGCTGCTTCGTTGCATTCAGAATTGCCTGGCTCGGAACCTGGATGCATTGGCACTCGTCTTCTTTACTCCACATCGTCCTTACCTGGTGCACAAAGACATGGCTTTCTTCAATCTGGCAGAGTCGCATGGCTTTTCGTGTCGCCAGCTCCTATGCGAAAAATGGCAGCCCATGTTTGAAGTGGATACTGGCTCTGTCGAGCTACGTTCGCTCGTATTTGGCTACGAAATGAGATGGACATCAGATGGATTAGATAATGATGAAGAGTAAATTAAACGGTTATCAACATACAAAAAGGCTGCATGTGGAAGATGAGAAGTATATGTCTATGGCAATCTGCCGTCGATATCCTCTTGCGTGTCGCAAATGACGACGACACTGTTTGATGGCAAATCAGGAATAGCAGCACATACCAAACCTTGCGCGCACCCAAGAATCTGCCAAGCGCCATTAACGCATTGCGCAAATTGCTTGTTGACGCAACCATCGGTGTTCGAAGTGCACGGATCGGTGGGCTTTATGGTTGCAAACTGCGCATTCATTGCCTTTGCTTTGTCTACTGCGGATGTAGACGACGGTGTCGCTGCACTCGACGACTTGCTGCTTTGAGCAGTGTTACTCGAGCTGGAAGCAGGTTGACTTGTCTTAGATGTGGAAGTCACAAAGCTGCTGGCTGCTGACGATTTGCTTGCAATTTTTGATTTTGAACTCGATGACGTGCTAGACTTTAAGGTTGAGCCAGTCAACGTGGTGGATTTTGAAGCTGTTGAGGAAGACGACGAACCAGAACCGCCTGAAGTGAGGTCTTTCTTCATCGTATCAACAAACGCGACACCCCCGACGATGTTGGTGAATGACTGCACTGCGTCCCATATCATGACTCCACCAAAATTGGGGTAGGATTTGGCTTTTTGAATGACAGGCCCAACATCAGCTGCGGGTTGATAGCCCGTTCCCGCTGCTGCTGAAGATCCAGGCACTCCGAGGAATAGCTTGGCATTGGGATTCCCACTAGTCCCCACCCAGTTCTGCCAGGTCTCAAAATTGAAACCCGATGGATTGTTGGCATTGCATGGCGGGTTGTTGTAGAATTGGATAAACACCATGTCCATGTAGTAGTCCAGAACTTCATGCAACGAAGCGTCTGGGAAAGGGCACTGAGGAGCGCTGCTGATGTAATATGTCTTGCCAGCACCCGAGAAATGTGATCGAAGCTGCTTGATCATTGCCGGGTAATGATCGGGTTGGTTGTTTTCAATATCGAGATCAAAGCCGTCGACAATAGCATCACCAAAAGGTCGGGTCTTGGAAGATCCGGCCCCAAAATCTTGCCAAAGTGTGTCTGCAAACGAACTTGCTTGAGCGTCCGACTCAAAACCCGTGCTTTCGAATGCTCCTCCAAGGGAGAGAAGAATAACCTTGCCCTTTGCCTGGCATGTCTTGATGTCTTCGCCGATCTGAGGACAGCTGAGAAGATTGGTTCCGGGGAAGGGCGCTCCCCCGCATGCATTTCCAAAGTTGACTTCAGGCGCGCCACCACTTCCAAAGAAAGTCGTGAGGAATGAGACTCCGATAACATCCACAGAGCTTGATGCACAATATGAAGCGAGACTCTGTTGGTTGGGGCCTTGACCCCAGTATACCATGACGTTTGATTTTGAAGACAGAGAGAAACCATCGACCAATGTTGACCCCAAGAGGATAGTAATGGCGAGCGCAAGAGGTTGTCGAAGCAAAGAAGGGAAGATCTGGTTCCCCATGGTGTTTTTCGGCAGGCGCAATGCAAAGATGATAGTGAAGCATTGGGAGAAAGTGCAGGTGCTTTATACCAGTCGACATGCACAGGTGCCGCGGCGTGATAGACCGTTCAAGGCTCAAGCATGAGCACCGCCACGTCCAAATGGTGTTTATGCTGAAGATCCTCGGCCAGATGGGTGACTGCTCTGCCGCAACGGATGAGTGCCAATTATAACTCTCCGCGACTCGTGCCGAGGGCATTTGCGATCTCTCGTACATGAGATGAAAACATCACGTGGAATGTCAAACCCTAAAAGCGTATTTTTTCACGTGGTGTGTAACGGCCGGGCTCGGAAGCGAACCTCAAAATAAGGTTTTCGACATCCCAGGGTTCATGGAGTCATAGATCTTCCCACCTCTTCTTTCACGCGTCTCTTTGTGAGATCTGTCCATTGTAGATCTCTCCGGTGGGTGACACAAACATAAACACAAGTTCGTATAGACAGGAATAGAATGCGTAAATTGATCCATCACTTTTCTAACCTTTTCTGGCAGTTCGTTGAGCAGTCCTGATTGTCTGCCGCTCGGCGTACATTCGACGGATTCGTCCAAACGCATGAAATGGCACCCCACATCTCTGTTGATCCACTCAATCGAGCGAAAAGGTTCCCCTTTACCTCCGCTTTCGGCTACAAGTGGCCTAGATTCGTACGGTCTAACTCAAATAGGCCGCAAGTATCTCAATTTGGTCCTTGCATGGCTTAATTGGATCAATGAAATAGGAGTCCAGACGAATTAGGCAACTTGAGCTATGTACACTCGACTCCTTTCGGCAAACTTGCCTAGCCAAATACACGGATAAAAACTCATCTTCATGGCAAAGTTGCGCCGAGCTCCGACAGACAAGGCGTCATCCTTCATTACTCTGCTGCCGGTTTGATTAGGAAATAAGTTTCCCCATTGAGCTGCATCATTGGAGTCTTGGAAGCTGCATGATCTGACACCTCTTTCACAAGCTTCGCCCGGAGAAATAGGGCTGACCCTGTCATATGTGCCGAGGTCGAGTAGATTCACAGACGTAATACCGTGGGCGTTGGTAGTTATGCGGCGTTAACTTCCGAGTTTGGTCATTGGTCTGGATCAGATTGCACTCGCACGGTCCTTTGTAGGGACGACTTGCATGCAGATTCGACAAGAAGCTAGTTTGTCTTGGGAATGTTTTATGATCCAAGTCTTGACATTCAATTCGTATTCCTGACGTGGATCCATGTCCCGGCATCTCCAGATGAACGACAAACTCATCGCATCTGATCGACATGAGATCCATTGACCAACTCCTAACATTTTGGTCCGGAGTCAACTCAGACACAAGGAATATCGTACTCCATTCTACGCCTGGGAAAGGCAATGGACTATTTGCAACAAGTCGCGATTGGCGTCTTTCGGTCCCTCTCGACTACGTCTTGTCCGAAGAGACCGCACCAGGTTTTCTCACGCGCGCAGAGGAGTTACTTTTTGTGGATCATTTGACGGGGAAAGAACTGACCGCGCTCTTGACACTTGCTCTTGAACATAAAGGCGGTCCATATCTTGAAGCATACAAAGACCTCTTGCCCAAAGAACTTGACGTGCCTACCCTATGGAAAGAGAATGAGCTTGACTTCTTACTAGGCACTTCACTCTGGGATCCTCTGCAAGCCAAATTGCGAGCGCTTCGGCGTGACTTTAGCGTCGGCGGCTCTGGAACCGACTTACAGACGTTTACCTATGCAGATGCTCTAGTCCGATCCAGGAGTATTGGGATTGACGGCCGACTCCATATAGTGCCCTTACTTGATATGGTTAATCATTCTTCCACGCCGACAGTTAGATGGGCTGTTGAAGGCAGAGCAATCACACTACTGCCTACCGAAGACTTCATCGCCGCATGGGACAATAAGAACCCCATCGAGCTGGAAATTAACTATGGAGATCGCAGTGCGGCGGAATGGTTGTACTCGTACGGCTTTATTCCCACACATTATACGAGTGAAATGAGGTTTGAGATCGAGCAAGATCCAGCAGACCCTTTAGGTGACGTGAAGCACAAGACCTGGGGTGAAATACCATTCGTAACTTTACGGGAGCTTGAATATGACGCACCGTTTTTGTGGCTAATGTGTTTGGATGAAGACGATGGCCTTGAGTGCATGCCCGAGCGCGTTTCATTCGAAGGAACATCTGTAGAGCATGACTTGAAGGACACTTTGATACATCACGATAGGTATCCGATCTTCCACTTGCGCGTTGTCACTGTGGTTTGCACGCTCATCGAAATGCGTTTAACGCAAATGGCACGAGTGGCTCCCGTTACAGTCAAAGTCGACCCATGGCAGACCCGGCTTCGTCTGGCAAGCGAGTTATTTGCAATAGAACAGACACATTTAAGAAAGGTTCAAGCTCACATGTACAAATACATCGGACCTCTTTTCAAAGACCCAGTGGTGGTGAAGTATCTAAATAGTGACAAATGTTGCGGCCACGGTGACCGTTGGATCTCGACTTCTATGGTTCAAATCTAGACTACCGGCTAAACTTTTTCAGAGCCTGAGGACCCACCTCATCCCACTCCTGCTTCGTTACCCAGAGGGAAGGATTATCTTGGATGATATTGGCAAGGACGGCACCACCAAGGAAGACCATGTGCCGACGACGCGGCGGGTCTTCAATCCGAATCCTGAACTTCGATAGACGCGTCTTGTCTCCGCGTAGGACCCTCGAGAGCCATAGCTGTTTCATCTCCTTTTCCAGCCGCGAGGGCAGGCCCGGGTACATGGAGCTGCCTCCCGAGAGCACAATCGCTCTGTAGAGCGACGAGCGAACATCCATATCGGCTGCCTGTATCGTATCAAAGAGCATCTCTGCAATCCCCGGCTGCTCGCGGTCCACGAGGTGCGGCTGGAATAAACATTCCGCCGCCTCGAACCGCTCCGACCCCACGCGGATGGTCCGTCCGTCCGGCAGCGTGTAGGACTCGACGAGGACGGTGGTCTCGTCTGCGAGTTTATGGTCGGCTTCGAGATCGTAGGAGACGTAGCACAGCTTCTCCTTGATCTGCCTCACCGTCTCAAAGTCGGCGGTGCGATTGAATGCGTAGCCGCGACGCAGCAGCAGGTTGATGAGCTGGCGAGTGACGTCGCGCCCAGCTACATCCAGCCTACGCGTCAGGTGGTTGAGGACGACGGATTCGTAGACGGGCACGATATGCGTGACGCCGTCTCCCGAATCCACCACCACGCCGGACGACAGGCCCTGGGCGTAGAGAGCGAGCACCGCCTGGATGGCCACGTAGACGCCCTCGAAGCCATACCTCTCCAGCATGACCTCCACCATCTGCTCTCTGTTCTTGGTGGGGTTCATGGGGGGCTCCGTGAGCAGGATCTTGCGGCCCTTGGGGTCCACCTGGAGCTTCTCAAAGAAGGTGTAGTCCCACAGATGCTGCATGTCCGTCCAGTTCTTGACAATCCCGTTCTCCATGGGATACGAGATCTGCAGCATGGTGCGCACCGCACTGGCCTCGTCGCCGGCCATGATGTCCTTGATGTCGACGCCGCCGCCGCTGCGCTCCTCTGCGCGCAGGATGGGGCGCCCGACGATGGAGGGGAAAACATGCTCGGGGAAGTTGGTGTTTGCCCAGCCGACCTTGAGGAAGCCCGTCCCGCCGTCCAGGACAATTGGCGGCGCAGACATGGTGAGGAGAGTAACCAACCACCACCATCATGGATGGAGACAGAGGGGACGCGGTGTACTCTGCGCTCATGGACGCTGTGGCCAGACTGGCAGAGGCGCTGCAGGAGACACGACGCCACCACGACGAGATTCGCCGGGTGAATGACGAGATGCTCGTCCCCGTGGGCTTGCAGATGTCCTACACGGTCGACAAGGTGGAGCGCGGACTTGCCGTCTCCAACGAACGTACGAGCGACTGAGTGTCTATGTACATCTACAGGGCGCGCAGCACGAGTCTGCGCTCGACTTCTGTCTCCTTCTCCTCTTCCTCCTCCCCCTCAAAGCGCAGCCGGCACGTCCCGTTGCGCTTCGTCCCCGTCACCTCGGCGCGGTAGAAGGTCGTCGTCTCCGGATACCGGGCAAGCACCTGCGAGCCGTTGGGGAAGGGGGCCAGCGGGGCGCCCTCGGGTGGAATGACAATCAGGTTGGAGGCGGTCGTGCGGTAGGTCGGGGTGCTCTGATGGCTCTCGTCCGGCTCCACGTCGCGGATCTCGTAGCGCGCGTTCTTCGTCCCCTCGCCCGTGATGCGGGTGACGATGCACTGTATATACTCGTACTCTGCGTTGCGTGCTTTGGGCTGCAGCCGGTAGGCCACCAGGGATCCAACAGCTGGCAGCAGGGTGGTGCTGGGCGGTGGCATCTGGCCGGCGGTCGAGTCTGCGGACGCGGAGCGGGCCCTCTTGCTGCGGGCGCTGCTCACCGGCGAGGAGGAGGGCTCGATGGCGGGGTCCTCCAGCTTGCGTTTCTTGCGCGTGCTGCTGCTGGCGGCCCCGACGCCGGCCTCGCCCTTGCTGAAGGACTCGGTGGCATGGCGCAGGGCAATGAGGATCCCGAGATTCTCCAGGGAGTGCTGCAGCGCCCGTTCCTCCTGCTCGGCACACGCCAGTCCCCGCTCGTAGACCTGCCGCAGCCGGTCAATGAGGTCGCTGGGCTCGTCGTCCTCATCCTCGCCATTGCCATCGCGCAGCTCGCTCTGCAGCTCATTCGACAGCTGCGCATGCTCCTGCGCCCGCCGCTGGATATCCGGCAGCTTCCTCAGATCCATGAGCACGTTGTTCCACAGCTGGGCCTCCTCGTGGGCGTCATGGCGGCGACTCATGGGAGTGGACTACACGCTATTCATGAGATGTACAAGACGCTCCGCCGACACCTGCTCCTGCTGCCGGGGCGCGGGCACCGTGGTCTGCACAGCAGGCAGAGCGGCGATGCGGGCGGCCAGCTTGGCGCTCAGCAGCTGCGTCTTGCTCACCTGGCGCGCCATCTCGCCGTCACGTGTCAGCAGGTTGGGCTGCACGGCGTCCGTGTCCAGCGGGCGCATGCGCTGCAGCAGCGACCAGTAGTACGCGTGCTTCTGCTCCAGCGCGGCCTTGGCCCGAGCCGCCCCGCGCAGTTGGGCCAGCAGCGTCGCGTACTCCTCCAGCTCTTGTTCGCCTGCGCGCGCGCCCGGCCACTCCTCCGGCAGCTCCAGGACGCCTGCCTCGGTCAGCTCCAGTGCCTCCTGCCCGCCCAGATGCGGCCGGCGGTAGAGCTGTGCGATCTGCTCGGCCACGTGGGCGACCCCCTGCGCGCTGAAGGTCATGCGCTGGTGCTTGCGGCTGAGCATGTTGACCTTCTCCACCGCAATCAGCACCTCGCTCTGCCCCAGCTCGTCACACTGCGCGCGCGTGCCCTCGTCCACGCTGACGTACCCCCCGAGGATGCGGATCTGCGCCTGCACAAACTCCTTCTTTGCTCCATACACGTCCATGTCCGAGCAACTCCAAATGACGAGACTACATAGACTGTATACCTAATTGGAGCAGGAAGCACGGGTGACGATGGCCAGACGACGGTCGAATTCCATGGCAAGCTCACCACCAGATTCTGTAGAGACGCGGCGCGCCTCCAACACCCTGTCGCGCCGACTCTCTGAAATGAAAGGCGAAGCGCCGAGGAGGTCGTGGAACGTGCAAGCCAGCGAGTCCGCCCTTCGCTGCAACAACCCCATCTACTCCGTCCTGGGCGCCATTGACGCCAAGCCGAGGGTGGACAAGAAGATGATTCCGCTGGCCCTCGGGGACCCGACCTTGTATGGCAATCTGCGTGCGCCCGCGGAAGCCATCGCAGCCGTGCACAAATGGACGGACGTGTTTACATGTCATGGATATCAGCCTACGGTCGGTCCAGACACGGCGCGAGCGGCAGTGGCCAAGTACATGTCGACAGATGCCGTCACCTATGCCCAGGAGGACATCATCCTCTCGCCCGGTGCGTCGGGCGGGATCGAGGCCTCCATGGCCGTGCTATGCGACGCGCACTCTAACATTCTCATCCCATCGCCTGGCTTTGCCAGCTACGTCGTCTCTGCCGGGCCCAAATACATCGACTGCCGCTTCTACAAGCTCCTGCCGGAGCATGACTGGGAAGCCGATCTCGAGCATATGGAGTCTTTGATTGATGGCAAGACGCGCGCAATCTTGGTCAACAACCCATCCAATCCATGCGGAAGCAACTACTCCCGTCAGCATCTGCAAGCCATCATCGATCTGGCACAGAGGTACTGCATTCCGATCATCTCGGACGAGATCTATGCACACATGACATGGTCTGGAGAATTCGTGCCCGGGATCGGGAAGCGTTTCATTTGCCCGGGGTGGAGGATAGGGTGGATTGCCATCCACGATCCCATTGGCGCCTTCACCACCGTCCGCCAAGGGCTTTCCAAGCTCACGACAATAAACCTGCATCCATGTTCCGTGATGAATGCAGCACTCCCAGACATTCTGGCCAACACGCCCCCGTCCTACTTTGCAGGCGTGTTGCGCCAACTTGAGGAGAATGCATCGCTCACGGCAAGCTCTCTCTCCTCGGCCCACGGCCTGACCGTCACAAAAGCCAAAGCAGCCATGTACACCATGTGCAAGATCGATTTCAGCGCCTACAAGGACATTCACTCCGCCATTGAGTTCGTGCAGAAGCTTGTGCACGAGCAGGCTGTGCTTGCCCTGCCCCGTGAATGCTTCGAAATTGAAGATGAGAGGACACAGACGGAGAGGGACAGTGAGGGGTTCATTCGGATTGTGATTTCGCATCCAAAGGATGTGCTCATGGATGCCTATGCACGCATCCACGAATTCTGTACAGCTCATGCAGTGTAGTAGATGTATAAAAAACTAGTTAAATCCTATGATTGGTATGGTTGACATCATACCCCTGTGCACCAAAGCTCATCAGCCGGGTCTGACGCCGCTGATACTTTGTATGGCGGTTCTGCGTAAGCATCCGCTTCGCGTCGTGAGCGCAGTAGCTCCTGCCTTCGATCTCAATGTATTCCTTCCCCAATGGCTTGTAACAGTCGACGCATGTGAAGCAATATGGATGGAAGCGGTCTTCATCTGGGGTGCACACGGCACGCCCCTCAATCCCGTGCCCGCACCGCTTACACAAGGATCCATTCTGCTTATGATAATGACGAGCACAAAACGGCCGATCGTCGAGCACGTAAAAGGTTTCCTCGGGCGCAAAGACCTTGGAGCAGCTGTGGCAGCCAAAACACTCTCTATGCCAACGACCACTCAAGGACCCGTCGCGCGAAGTCAATGCCTTGCCGTGAATATTCCCCCTGCATGCTCTGCACGGAGCCGACTTGCTTGAGCGAGGCGCTTTCTTCAGACTGCCACTTGTGCTGGTGCTGCACGAGGATGGCCGCTCCTGTCCGTCGATGTTTGAAGACATCTCTGATAATAGATCGTCTAGAGCATCTCGCTTCTCTCCTTCATGACTACTCTCCCTGTGAGTATGGAAGGGCGGGCCAAGCCTTCCCTGTGCACCCTTTGTCCTCGCGTCTCTCGGCCGTTCCTCTCTCTGCTCACGAGGACAAAAAGAGGGATCTTGGTTCTCCTTGAGTCTGCTATGCCCAGTCACGGTGTCGTAGGGCTTGCTCCCACAGCTATACTCTTCATTATCGATAGTGTCACGGTCGTAGGGATAGTCTGGAGAACGGGAATCGGAGCGAATGCTGTAGTCCGTCTCATCGGGTCGACGTGGTCGCGGAGGAGGAGAATGTACTTCGTCGATTGATCTCAGGACTTCTGGCCGCGATGGCAAGATGTCATTCGGCTTGGCTGCTTTGCGGCTTCCAAAGGGTCCACTAGCCAGCGTGTTCATGCGCTGCAGGACGCTGCTCTTCACAGGCTTTGCCCGTACTGGAGCATTTCGCTCCCCTCGGTCTTCATAAGAATCGTCGTAGCTCTCAGGATCGGGTGAAGGGATGCGTGAGAAGTTCAACGTATCAGCGACACTTGGTCGAAAGTGTGCGGTAGACGTATGCGCTTCCCGCTTTGGAAAGTGCGGAAATTTACTCTCCATACTCTGAGAGGTCTGCCGGATCGTGTCGAGGTACTCATCGTAGGCAGGACCGCGTGATGCGTAGATTGGCTCGTCATCTCGCGGGGTCGTTGGGCCGGAAAAGTCAGACGAGCCGGATGTTGACGCCGTGCTGACCTGGCCGCGATGACTGTATGTCTGCTGCTGTTTTCCCCAGCTGCGCTTGCTCGGGCTCCGTGAACGGGGGTTGGAAGATGCGTTCTTTGCCGATCCCCGCCTCTCGTTCGAACCTAGAGGTCGGCAGAGATGGTCTCCCATCATGGAGATATTGATCTCGTCGCCACACGACGAGCATTTGACTGCTGGTAGGAAAGAAGACACGCCCATGTTTCAGTCAAACGTTTGAGGTCGAGGGCAAGATGAAGTCGAAGCCCCTCTTACGCCCCCAGTCGGGAAGGAGCAAGAATGATGATAAAGTAAAGAGTGAGAGACACAAAAAGAACGTGCTGAAATGATTGTGAGAGACAAAGGAACGTCTGCAAAGACCGGTGGTGAGTGAGAGTGACAGGACGGCCGCGCGTGCGATCTAGAGTCTATTTGTCCGACGCGGGACGTCGTCCAGTAACATGGCAGCCCTACGTTGACATCGTGGCTGCCATTTCACGAATTCCGGAGTAGGGGCTGCAAGGGGTTCAGGCAAAGGGGTTATCGTTGCATGTATTATGAAATCAAGAACCTTGCTAATTAGAAAATATACACACAGCACTCTACTTAGCTGTATAGTTCACCGTCCATCTTGTACTTGGCCAATTCTCTTTCTTGGTTGCGCGTCGTCGTCGTCGTCGCGTGTCGAAACAAGGTTCCGCATCGAAACCCTCACGCGGCCCAGGCACCAAAGCTTATTTCGGCCCAACAAAAGCAAAAACTCACCAAGCACTCCTCCATCGTCAGGGCTTCGAAGTCTTGATCTCTGTAGCGTCGCCTACCCCGCCTACTTCAAAACGTTCGGCACACTTCTCAACTCCTGCCACCACCCTTTCCAATCTAGCCAGCGCTGTTGCCCTAGTTCCGGGGATATCATACGAGCGCTCTGAGGGAAGATGGCTCCACATGCAACCAATGGAACCAATGGAACGCCAGAAGTCGATGGCGTAAAGAGTGTGGCAAAGATGGAACGAGGGCGTGTTGTTGTGGAATCCCCATCGGTCGAGTATCGCGAGGACCACATCTACTCAACCTACAATTATGCTACAACGACGGTCGAGAAGCGCGGAGCAGACTTATTGGTACAACCCAAGAATGTGGAATACCAGTTTCGTACCAAACGCACTGTCCCAAAGACTGGGCTGATGCTTGTGGGATGGGGTGGCAACAATGGATCCACGGTAACTGCTGGCATTCTTGCAAACCAAAGCAATCTCTCTTGGGATACGCGAGAGGGCAGACAGGGGGCAAATTACATGGGATCTGTTGTCATGGGCTCCACGCTAAAGCTCGGAGTAGACGCTGCGACTGGACAAGAGGTATATATCCCATTCAACCATATTCTCCCCATGGTGAATCCAAACGACTTTGTATTGGGCGGATGGGATATCAACAACATGAATCTCGCAGATGCAATGGACAGAGCTGCCGTCCTTGAGCCTCAATTAAAGAGCCAAGTATCCAAGCAAATGAAGGAGATGGTGCCACTGCCTTCCATCTACTACAGCGACTTCATTGCAGCAAATCAAGAGGACCGCGCCAACAACGTCTTGCAAGGCCGAAAGCAGAACCATTTGGAGACGATCCGCAAGGATATTCGAGACTTCAAGGCTGCTAATTGCTTGGACAAAGTGATTGTGCTTTGGACGGCCAACACAGAGCGTTACTGCGATATCCTTGAAGAGGTCAATGGCTCCGCTGAGGCGCTATTGAAGAGCATTAAACACAGCCAGAGAGAGGTGTCTCCGTCCACCGTGTTCGCGGTGGCTAGTATTCTTGAAGGCTGTCCGTTTGTCAATGGATCCCCACAAAATACGATCGTGCCCGGAGTCATTGAGCTCGCAGAGCAACACGAGGTCTTTGTGGGTGGCGACGATTTCAAAAGCGGCCAGACCAAGATGAAATCTGCATTGGTGGATTTCTTGGTGAGTGCAGGAATCAAACCAAAAGCTATCTCTTCCTACAATCACTTGGGAAATAACGACGGACGCAACCTCTCTGAACAAAAGCAATTCCGTTCCAAGGAAATCAGCAAGTCGTCCGTGGTCGATGATATGGTCGCTTCCAATCAAGTCTTGTACGAGAAGGGCGAACATCCAGATCATTGCATTGTGATCAAGTATATGCCCAATGTCGGCGATTCCAAACGAGCGCTCGACGAGTACTACAACGAGATTTTCCTCGGCGGCAAGCAAACGATTGCCATGCACAACACTTGTGAAGACAGCCTTCTTGCCGCACCGCTAATTATTGACTTGGCCATCATCACGGAGCTCATGACCCGGATCAGTTGGCGGCAGTCTGACTCTGGCCCATGGAAGTCATTCCATCCGGTCTTGTCCATATTGAGCTACATGCTAAAGGCGCCGTGCGTGCCTCCTGGAACGCCAGTCATCAACTCGCTTGCCAAACAGCGCAGTTGCATGACCAATATCTTCAGGGCAGTTCTCGGCCTGGCTCCAGAGAGCGACATGAATCTCGAGTACAAGTTGATTTAGTTTACAATCTTTTAAACCGTAGAAAATATTTTAATGTTATCAGTACGCTACTTATGCCCGCTCGTGTACTTTCAATGCCGCACTACATCCACGATCTTTTGCCGAGGTTGGAGTCTGAATCTGGAGAGACCTCCACTTTGTAGTCTCGTGACATGTGGATCCCAAGTTCCGACGGGGTCCACGCAACGTCGTCACGTAGCGTTGGCGACTTGCAGGCCGTGACGGTTGCCACAGAGCGTGCGCCCGGTGTGAGAGGTATATGCTGACCGGCACTGTTTCCACCCAGCGTGTCACGTCGACCACCGTAGGCACGATTGAAGTTGTAAGACGCGGGCGCGGTGACAGTAGTACTGCTGCTCACGCTCTGCTGCCTCTGACGGTCTGCATTGTTATCTTTTGTCGTGGAGGCCCACAGGGCAGAGATGGGCAGAGAGACAACCACGATTGTTTGCGCAAATGCGCCAATACTATTGATGTGTGCACTGCTGTCGATAATGGTCATGACAGCTGGGATTAGGAGGGTTTGACAGCCCATGATGAATATGACTTGCAACGGACCGAATTTTTCAAAGCCAAGGCTGCGTCGTTGACGTATGGCAAGATAGAGTTTGATGGTGAAGACGAGGGAGTAGAAGCAGATGCTTGCAGCGAAGCTTGCTGTTGCGGCCTTGAGAGACCAGCCGTCAAAACCGGCATTGCCGTAGACAGACCGGATACCTTCGACGAGAGAGACAATGTAGAAGGCAAATACTACCAGGCTAATGCAGGCAGACACCGTCATCAATGTACGATAGATGAAATTTCGCGCTGAAGAGTATACCACACGCACCTGAAAGACAAGGGACACCTCAATACTAATGACCAAAAGCGTCGTGATGACATTCGTGGCAGCCGAAGTGTGATACGCAGCATCAGTGACGGCGGCAAAGTCGCCCAAGAGCTGCACAGAGTACTGGAGCCATGGGCCAGTCTCGAAGACACAAAAGAGGACTGACTTGACCATGAGGAGGAGAAGAGAGGTCAGATGAACGTAGTAGAGAATAGTCCTCCGTTTCTCTCGCTTGGCTGTGACTAGCAGGATGAGGAATACCATACCAGACATGCCCAGCTGGACGCCGTAGATAATGCTCGACTGAGCCCTGGACAAGCCGAACTTGTCAAAGACGGACAGAGGTACCGTAATATTGCTGCCATCTGGTAGAAGCAGAGAGACTGGCTGGTTCTTGATTGTAGAGGATGACAAGTGCATCTGCAGAGCTCTGTAGCAAAGAAGAGAGCAATGCACAGCCGACGCGTGCGCTGACTCTTAAACAAAGCCGCCTCGGGACTGATCCCCAAATCTCAGGAGGAGTTGCTGCATGGGAGGCAGAACAAAGAGACTCTCCACTACCCAATTGCGTTCAGAAGACTTCCCGCGCGCGATGACATTTTGTGGCGGGTGGCGAATCCTATTCTATTGTTCTCGAGAACAATAGGAACAATGGGAACAATGGAACTTTCCTATTGTTCCCTGGTTCGCGAATTTAGTAACCGTAAGCCACTGGCATTGCCCGCTCTAGAATCCCCCAGTCTCGTATCGCGGGATCGGATCCTATTGTTTATTGTCCCATGCAATCATGCTGATGATCCCTATTGTGTGCATGCATGTGCAAGCATGTTGTGAACAGCCCTAGCACCAGCAAGTCTACTAGCCATTTCCACTCCACTCTACTCTGCTATAGCCATCCAGGCCCAGCCATTCGCGTCGAGATCGTCGTCAACTTGACGATCGCGGTATGGTGGCTCAACATCTCAACCGGTCTTCGCCCGATCAGCTTTCTGCGCTGTGGTCCTTGGCTCTAGAACTCTCGACCGAGCTCGAGCAGCATCGTGAGACTGCTTCCAAACTAGCAAAGCATGCCTCTCTCCTACGACGGCATCCCGAAGCAGCGGCAAAGAGGCGTGCACGGCAGGATGAGGCAAACGAGTCGTCTTGCGCGGAGGACAAGCCGGGCGACGACAGGATAGGAGAGATTGACGTGCTCGAGCAGAGAGTGGAGATGCTGGAAGAAGAGAAAAAAGATATGCTGCAGCTACTGGATGGCTATGAATTCGCTATGGAGAAAGTTATGAGCGGGCTACGCAGCTTTGCGCAAGAGAGGAACGCGGCTATGATCGAAGTCCACCGGACGTACGCAGCCCAGTTTGTAGCTCAGCAGCAGACGGTAGAGGAGCTGAGGGCGTCTCAAGCCGACATGCAACGCAGGGTTGCTGGCATCAGCGAGCTCATTCGCGAGACCTACGAGTCGGAGGCCGCCGTTCCGAATGATGCGCTAATCACAGCTCTGCAGGTGGAGAATGAAGGTCTGCGCGCGGTATGTGGAGTTGGCGGCGCTGGCTAACTCTAGGCCTTGATGGAAGTGTCCCCCTGATTCTTGGCGGACTTACGAGCTTGAGTTTCGATACCAAGCTTACTATAGCTTTCTTGGAGAGGCAGGTTGGTACGCATGGGGCTGGGGTACTAGGGTTCAAGAGTGGGGTACATCATGAACCCAATGACCTGGTTATTTCAGAGTATTCCCACGTCATGAAGCCATGGGAGCATCAGCAGCGTGGCATTGCAGCAGAGCGTGGAGGTTGGTGGTGTATACCTTCCCCCTACATAAATTCGCTTCTTTTCGTTTCTCCTCGCCACGCCAAATTCCGTGCACATTTCTCACCTTTCGCCCGACTCTTCCCTCTCTCCTCCTCTCCTCTTCACCCACCTCTCTCTCCCTCACTCGCCCCCCCTACTCCCGCACAGCTCTTTCACACCATCGCGGTGAGCTATCTTGGTTTTCTTTTCACTATCTGGCCTGCGGGGTTGAGGAGCATCTGAACTCCGCATCGCTGCAGCGGCTGAGCACGAATAAGCGCTTCGGTCACAAGACTTCATCACTAGCTTGATCTGCAGCGCAGACAAGTCTTTATTGTTTACACCACTCTTTATTACACCAAAAAAAAAGGCATTTGCTAAACGTCCTATCTTTTACAACTTTAATTTCTAACTACCAATATGGCCAATACGGGAACACCAAAGATGCCAGTGAATCTGTCTGAGCGGGCTCAGCTTCTGAACGGTCTGCGCACTACGAAACCGGAAGATTCGCCGTCCACAAACAACCATCGAACCCGAGCAAAAATGGGCAGCTACGACGAACGTATTCATCACGACTTTCGCCAGATGACACCAGAACACATGGTGAATGAAAAAGAATTCCATGGCTATCACACGCCATCCTACGACCCTGGGCATATGCGTTCCTACCTGGCTATGCAGCAAAAGCAAAACGAACTCATGCACCAAAACTTGTTTCTACAGCAGCAGCAAGCGCGTATGCAGCAGCAATTGATGTGGGCCGGAGGCTATCCGAATGCATACGTGAATAATCCATATACGGATCTAGCGTATGCCACGATGCAGACCCCTCCGACGCCTGCCCTTTCGAACGTCTCTGCGGGGTCGCCGTTTATGCCACAAACACCCTCGTATGTCTCCATGCGAAACACTCCTCGTTCGAGCCACTCTGTTTCGACAGATCGATACAATCACCGGAAAGCGACCTCTCTCTCCGGCTCCGCCGCAGTCTCGGAAATAATTACACCGAGCAGAAGCAGTTTTGATATATCCGGGATGCGTTCGAGCTTGCCCTCTTCTGGTGGATTATTTCCCCCCAAGAGGATGTCGATACGGAATGAAGGTGCGCCATCGAGACAGCCTTGCGGCCCTCCGACGGTAGAAGAGCTTGTTTTGGCACCCACTGCAGATGTTCCAGGGAGCAAAAATTTCGCGTCGCGCTTGCATATGAGGAAACTCCCCGTTCCTGAATTACGGCTTACGACTAACTCTGGGGCTTTGGCTGCCGCTATGAAAAACCGAAGCGGCGGTCGGGGCCGTGCATTTTCCATTATTGTCGAAAACGATGCGAGTCCTGTGGAAGAGAGGTCGACTGCATCCTTTGGCGATAAGCAGCCGGCAATTCATTCTGATGCAGAAGGACTCGTCTGAAGATGCTGCGGATTTGGATCATGTTAATAAATCCATAAAGTTAAATGATTTCGAGAACTTTTTTTTTGTTTTTTAATTTTATTTAACAACGCCGTCTCATGTCATTAAACACCCCCTGAACTTATCTCCAATTGCTGATGCTCACCAGCAGATGGCTGTGCGCTTGTCATTCTTTCTGCCGACAAAATCTGACTTATATTGCCTCCTGCCCGATAGTCAGGTTCCATTGGATGACTATAATACGAGCCTACATAAAAATTACGAATGAATCAAAGGCAAAAAAGGCGAGGTAATTTTGCTTTAAATGACTCGGATCGGAAGAACCTCGAGTCTTAGTGTCAGCAGTATTCTGACCAGCCCATTAGGAGTGGATTGCAAAAATTTGCTCGAATTTATGAAGTCAACCAGAATTCTCTACACTTATGTTATCTAATGATTACTCTAGACATCGCCACTTGTTTCCAGTGCAAAAATCGCTTCCCGAGTGCCACGACTATCTCTTACAGAGTTCCGCTGTCCCTTGGCACAAAATAATTGTGAATGGATCTTGCGGGTTTTTATTGCCTACAAATGACTGAAGAGATCTGACTCAAATTTGCCTCAATGCGGTAATATTGCTGACTGACGATTTGGGTTAAGCCCGAAAGCAGTTCTCTCAATTTTAGTTTCGGGGCCTAGCATAGATGGAGATCTCGGACTTGACCTTGCTCCAACAATACCTGCAGCTGCCTCTGCCTGAATATATCCAGAAAGAGCCGACAAGAGGATGGCACGACTTTGATGACAAACATCTCCCGAACCTTGCAAGCGGTCACTCCCAAATATGGTCAGATGCCGATTTTGTGAAAGAGGTGATTGAACCGTATCAAAGTGCCTTGAAGTCGTCAATCAATAGTGGAAGTGCCCAAAAAATCACGATTTCCACAGATCTTAGCAACGAAGCTGCCGATGAGGCAATTAACAACACAGAAATTCTATTGGAAAGATTGCTTAGGGTTTTCTATACCTCATCCACCAGCAATAAAACCGTCGTGGGAACTAATGAGCGGTCGAGATTGCCATTTTCGGTCTATAATTGTTATCCCAATAGGCGAGACAGAACACAATTTATGATTAAAGAGCAAAGGGAAGAGGGCTTGTGTGTTGGAGCCATCCAGTATGTCGACAAAAGGTCTGCATTGGCCGAACTTTGCAAAAAAGACACCACTGCAGAATATGAAACACCAACGGAGTTGATGGAGGTAATACTCCCTTTAGTATCTTATCAGTACGTCAAGTACCTGTTCTCATCGAAATGTAAGCGCCTAGTTATAAATGCTGGGTCTTACTGGCTTTTTATCGAACTAAACTCCAGTCTATACACTCGCGATACTTTGTGCGCGTTTTTATGGCAAGATTGGCCTGACATGGCCAAAACCCTCTCTAACGACCAAATAAGCAAACTCATCTCTTCTTATCATTTACGTCAAGAGGGTCTGGTAAATAAAAATATTGTTGATACTGAGAAGAACTCAACATTGAATATCCAACCTGCCGGTGCTCAAGCTGTTAATATTGTCGAAACCGCAGAAGTGGATTTACCGGATGTCGAGAATGTTGCTTCCGATGACGAGAATGCTGCTTCCGATGACGAAGACGTGGCTTCCGCCGCTTCAACTACTGCTGTACTCGGAAAGGCAACTCCTTGGTACGGTTGTTCTGAAGCAGAAAAGCATAACAATAGACCTTAGGATAAAGAATTTGCCGATTATCTACAAGCCATCAACTCTTTCGATATCGAGTATTACCGCGAAGGTCAGACACCTACCTTCGTTGAGTCGATAATGGAAGGAGCAGACCAGTGGGGGCAGATCCGAAAAGTGCGCTTTGCGAAAGGTAACGCAGTTGTGGAAAAGGCGTGGGATGAAAGCCGCTTCAACGACTATGGACACAGGGATGCCGAATTCATGAATTCTGCAGAGATTTCGCATACAACAAACTCCGAGAGTTACAAGGAAATGTGATACCCTGGTTTATGCCCGCGGTGTCCGTTTCAACGAGAAGTATGACGCTGTGCCACTACTGCTCATTGAGCATATTGAAGGTGAAATGTTGCATAAATGGCTTAAAAGCGAGCGATCTGACAAAGAGATAGAGACTGTCAAAAGCTCCCTCGATCGCAGCTTGCAGAAATTTCACAAGGCTAGATGGGCGCATAATAGTGTTTATGCGCGAAATGTGATGCTACAGAAAGACCTGAGTGTCGTGCTGATTGATTTACAACGTGCTATGAAGAGAGACGGCGTAGAAAGCACGCGCTCGGGTGATTTGGAACATGCTGCAAGAATCTGGCGAAAAGTCAAGGGAGCGTAAGAACACCAACCCGGAGGCCTTGCTTACCAGGTTTGATGTACCTGTGCTATGTATGTTCCTGCCATGGCTCTTCTCATTCTCGTGTGGCTTAGTGTGGGAGCACAAACAACCAGACTCTCGCGTAATCCTAATCCTTATCGCGTCCCGCCGGTCCCTTTTTACCGTTTGTAGACACTCACGTGAAAATCAGTGATATATTTAGATCGACCTGCAAGACCTCCCTTTCGAGCAGCTCTGTCAATTAAAGACAACCCAGGAATGGCGTCAGGTCGCTCTCCGTTTGGTGGGGCACGCACGTCGGGCAGAGTGCGGTTCAACAGCGTTGCCAATCAACGGGAGTTCGCCTCAGAACTGAGCAGTAGATCCCACTCCGGGCAGTCACTCGTCCGGACATTTGACAACATTCAGTTGACGGAGGCATCTCCTCCTACTCTCGACATCACTGAGCTGGACAGAACATTGAGTCGGACCCGTCCACGGCATGAAAAGAACTTCTATCTCTACGACGGGGAAGAAGACGAGGATGAGAGTGGTAGCGACAAACAAGAACTTGATGAAAAAGAGACCATGCAGATACTTGAACGCAAGGAGAGGGGTTCACGAAGTCTACCGGGATCTCCGCGTCCAGCCATGAAACTGGGAGCTGAGTCGGATGTACCTCTCATGGACCTCGACAAGGATGGAAAGGAAGTCCTTGAAGGTGGCCATAATGGTACACACCCTCAACACACCTCTGCCAATACGGCTCATCTTGACCCTGACAGCCGTACAGCTATCCGTCGTGAAGCGCAAGAAATATTTCGAGCTCATTCCCGTAAGAGGTCACTGTGGAATAAAGTGACTCCCAAATTGCCCACAAGGAGGAGCTTCATCGATGCGGAAGGTTACAGACACGCAGCAACAGCTGTTGCTTCTGACCAGGATCCAGACCAAGTGCCTATGCGGCCGGGTGTATTGTCGTCCGTACTTGCAATGTACGGACATGGCACCCAAGGCGAGCCCGAATCAATTAGCCCGCCTACAGTTATTTCTAGCGGCGCTTCTACGCCTGCTGGAGCCTCTTCGGGCAGAGCAACGCCACCCAAAAATATACCAAAATGGTATTCTAAATCAGACAACGCTTCCACGACTTCTCTGGGGCTGCTTCTAGCAAAGTCAGACGTGTCCCTTCCTCGAGTCGACAAGCACACAAGGCCAGAGTATAAACGAAAGTCGAGTGGACAAAATTTTGTCAGTGCCACCAAGCATGCGTTCCTCGGTAAGCCGCTTAGGGAGCACGAGTCGAGGATCGTGGAAAATATTGCGGACACACTTCAGTGTCAGCGTTTCCTGTTGCGAATATGTCGCGCTCTTATGGAATATGGAAGTCCGACTCATCGTTTGGAGCAAAATATGATTGAGCTGAGCAAGAGACTGGGCATTGACGCACAGTACTTGTATATCCCAGGTTGCATGGTTGGGTTTTTTACTTTCACATCTAACGCTAGATTGTTTCCTTTTCAGATGCGTCTACACATACCTCAGAGACACATCTCGTGCGAGTTAGCCAAGGGGTAAATTTGTCCAAGCTGGACGACAGCATTGCAATCTACAAAGCAGTAGCTCACGATAAGATGGGAATTGAGTGGGCTATCGACCAACTGAAACAAATAAATGAACGCCCGGTGACTTACAAGCCGTGGCATCTCGTGATTATCTATGGAATCGCCAGTGCGTTTGTATGTCCTCTCTTTAGTGGCAATTTCAAGGACATGGGGATTGCAGGGATACTTGGGATGGTCCTGGGTGTGATGGCTTTGGTCCTCGCTCCGCGAAGCGCGCTCTATGCCAACGTCTTTGAGATCACGGCCGCCATGGTCACAAGCTTTGCAGCTCGTGGCTTTGGCAGCATACGAAATGGAGAGCTCTTTTGCTTCGCAAGCATTGCACAAGCCAGCATCGCACTCATACTACCTGGTTGGATCGTCCTCAACGGTGCCCTAGAACTGACTTCCAAATCCATTGTCTCCGGGTCGATTCGCATGTTCTACGCAATCATCTACTCTTTGTTTCTGGGGTTCGGAATCACAATTGGAGCGTCCATCTATGGCGTTATGGACTCAAATGCTACGTCCGTCACGACGTGTCCGCACCCAATGAATAATTATTGGCGCTTCTTGTTTGTGCCGCTCTTCACGCTATGGTATGTATCTGCCTCTGTGCTCATCTAATCATAGTCTTGCTATTGTCAATCAGACCAAACTCAAGGCAACACCCCTGATGATGTTGTTTTCGATATCTGGCTACGCAGTGAGCTTCTTTGCCACACAACGCTTCACGGCAAATCCCTCGCTGGCGAGCGGATCCGGTGCATTTGTGATTGGTCTTTTGGGGAATCTCTACTCAAGGGTAGGACATGGAATGGCGTTTGCAGCCATGCTGCCTGGAATCTTCGTCCAGGTGCCGTCTGGTCTAGCATCCCAGGGCAGTCTCATTAATGGTCTTATAACCGCAAACCAGTTTGTGGCAAATGTGACTGGCAACACCACCATTAGCGCCTCTACCTCCAGTTTGAATAGCACGAGCGGCAGTATTTGGAACGTCGGTCTGGGTATGATTCAAGTAGCAATTGGCGTCACGGTCGGTGTCTTTACAGCAGTTCTTCTTGTCTATGGTTTTGGCAAGCATCAAAAACGGAGCCTTTTCAGTTTTTAGGGGACGGTTTTTATTTGGCATGAAAGGAATGAAAATTGCATCAGCATCCATAGAAGATATCCCTATGAGTAGATCGTTATCTTTTCAGGTCTAGGCGGCATTGGCTGACTCGCTCAGAGCGCTAGCGATATCATCCAGCATACCATCCACCTCTTCAATGCGCAAATTGCAGCTGACCGCAATCAAACGGCGATAGTCGTTCATCTTCTCGCCGACGCCAGCGCCCGACCACAAGGCCACAATCTCATCCACCAATTGTCGCCGCTCGCTCTGCAGCTCGGTCAATTGCTCAATCAAGAATTGATGGCTCTCATCGGCCTTGGTCTCACAGTTTGCGAGATCTAGCTTGGATTCTTCAGTCTCGACAAGCCGTGCCAGATTCCGCGCTTGACCATGTTCGACGATAATTCGTAACTTTTTGGCGCGCTCCTCGACCAGCTCGTTTGCTGCTGCAATCTGTCCACGAAGGGTCTCCTCCGATCCAAATTCACTAGTTAGCTCCTCGATAGCTCGTTCACATGCTTCCATCTCCTTTTCTACATTCTCCTGCAGCTGCTTTGCTTGATTGATATCACCTTCCTTGTCCTGCAGTTCACAATCATAGGAAACAGCCAGTGCTTCCAGTTTCTCGATCATCGCAGGAACTATTTTTTGCGTCGCTTGAATGGCTGCCTCTGAAAGTCGAGGTTGAGCAATCCGGCGTGGTATTATTGGAGAGCCAACACCATCGCCGAGCAACGGCGAACGTCGCGCTGCATACGTCGGCAAGGGCGATGAGCTCGATAATGGCAACTGGCCGGCCTTTCGAGATTCTTCCATCTCGGCAATATAGTTGGCTGGCGTACGACCGTACTTGTTTGCGATGTGCGGATCCGCATGATAATTGACCAGTACACGCACACACTTTCGCGCACAGTTTCGCGCACAGATCAGAAGCGGTGTATCTCCGTTTGCATCCTCCAAATCAAGAATCTGTGCCAGTCGAGAGAGCGGTTGTGTCTCCGACATCTTACCGAGAAGGACTTCAAAGTAGTAGCGCGCGGCGGAGATTTTGCTTTTGGAGGAAGTCGTGGCTGCAATGTAGTGGAATATGGTTTGATCGTACGAATCCGTGACCATTAATGAAGCACGCAGGATATCGACCAGTTTGGGAAAGGTTCGCCTGTCATGGTTATTTGTAAACATGACGGAACGTATGAGCCCCGTTTGCCCTCTGTGATTTGTCCGGGAATAGTCTGCACCAGCAGCAACCAGTGCTTCCACGACACGTATATCCCCCAAAGCGCATGCCCAGTGAAATGCTGTGTGTCCGTCTTCATCAATGACGGCGTTAACGTCAAAGTCGGCTGGAGGATGTAGTAGAAACTCTGGAAAATGCTCGTCATCGGGTGCCATGAAGTAATCCAAGAGAATATCGCTGTACTTTTGATTGTGGCCCGTATTTTCGTAATTCGTCGCATCATGATGCAGCCTCATATCACCATATTTTCGCTTCCTGCCACTTACGGCCATTCCAACCCGGGCATTCACCCCATTTCCCTCATATTGACCAGAAAGCGATGAAGTCTGCGTTGTTATAGACGCAGAATCCGCAAGTGAGGCATCCGTATAGTCCTCCATTTCGTCCTCATCACTAGCGGATCTAAAGTGCTTAGGAGCAGGCGCAATTGGGACTGGTCCTTCTTTATTAGCAGTGGGAGGCATCAGCATACTCTGTTTCTTGCTGGCCACCTGGGGTTGACGCGGAACACGGGGAATTTTTGGCTTTGTGGGGGCTTTTGGTTTGTAAGAGGAGGCGGTGAGATGCTTTGGCGCCAGAGGTGGGCTCTCGCCAGACGGCCGGTAATCGAAGAGAGGTTCAAGCAATCGTTCCACATTGTATTGTGCTGCAACTTCTTTTCCCCTGGCAAGCGGCACCCATGTCCCTAGTGGTCAATTGGGGTCATAGCTATTACCTACCCTGATACTTTCCATAACCACCCTGAACCTTCTCGTGAGTCCCACGCTGAATCTCCTTCTCCAAAATACGCGTTCTCTGCGGCTTGTCAAATTCGGCTACTTTGAGAATCTGAGTGGCATTGACCAGGTCGTCGGTCCTTCTTCGCATCACGGCGACACCTTTGCACATGTATTCATAGACCGCGACCTAGAAGATGCATTAGCCATTGCTTGATGCCATTGGGCTTTTGCACTTACACCTGAGTAGGTTGCCTTGTATATCTGCGGCCTGCTCGACATCGTGTCTGGGGATTTCTCCACGTCCGGATCCTCGTGGTTGATTTGCTACCACTCTCCTCTCCACCAATAGGACGCGAGGAAGGTCACGATGGGCCTCAGCCACGAAGAGATGAAGGCGCACCAGATCCCCCTCGCCTATAGAGACTCCTGCGCCCACTTGCTGGTCCCGCTGAATCGATGCCGGAGACGGACGTATGCGCTTCCGTGGAAGTGCGTGGACGAGCGCCATTCCTACGAGCAATGTCAGTACGAGGAGTTCAAGAAGAGGGTTGCAAAGTTCAAGGAGATAGAGGAGGCGAAAGGACACAGCGAGGCAGTGGGTGCATGGCGGTAACAGCGTCGAGAATAAGGCTCATGTCTATCTACCATGTTAATGCCATGAGATCATTTTTAATAAGTAAAATTGCCCAGCAGTTCTTTGCTGTGCTTTGAGGCTTTGCATCCTTTTGTGATCGTTTCCACCGCTTTCACCAAATCGTAGTTGATGGACTGTGACACAACACTGTCTTTTTTGTAGTCTGGATGATTGAGCACAAAGTTCCGGATCCACGTGGCTGCAGTTGGAAGTTCTCCGCTCGCCCGCTTGCTGACCAAATCAAGATACTTTTCAATCTCACATCGCGTCGCAACATCCACGTTTAGCGAATTCAAATAGCTGTGTATTAAAGGAATCATCCCAGGGAAGGATCCAGGCTGTCTATCCTTTCTTCCGTTCATTATTTCGTTGATTGTCATTAATTCATACTCATCCTCGATAGGAATTGGGGAAGGTGGCCTAGAATTCGCCGGAGTCACCCCCTGTGAAGGAACTCCATTAACTCCATTCACACTTGGCGTTCGATGCCGTGGTGGAAGGACATCCTTTCGAAACCAAAATTTCTCCTCCAATAATGCGTTTCTTCGGTGTGCAACCGACATATTTTCATCCACTCGAGATATCGGAATGTAGAAGTTGAGATTAAAGGACAGGATTACACGAGTGAGCAAAACAATGAAGATGGAGAAGGCCGCGTTCTCGAAATCCGTGATTTGTATTTCCATGCTCCGAAACTCAACACGCCATCCAATATTGCTTTCGGGTGGAGGCGGTTTAAATCGCAGAGTTTGCCAGTTTGTGGATTGAATGTTCTCAAAGTGATCAGAACTTATTGAATCGTCTTGATTGACCATCTCAGAAAAAATTACCAAGGGGTCCCGTATAAACAGATGCGCATAATGGTTTGCAAGCAAGTCATCTACCCCAGCATCCAGCATGCGCTCTTTCAATTCCTCATTAATGGTCAGTTTCACGTCATTGTAGTCAGGTCTCAAACGACTGTCTCGGGAAAGGTAGGAGTCGATAGAGTCGTAGCGTGATTTGCCGATTCGGTATCGCTGATGAATCAAAGGCTTTTCGCCGAGTTCCTCCAAAGTACGATCATCAACGCTTCCGGCGATGACATTCCAGCGACAATCTTGGTCGGATACGTATCCGCGCCAAAGCGGTGCTGCAGCAGTCAGGGCTAACATGATTGGTCCAAAGGGTGCCAAATGATCATAGAGGGTGCGAGCTTCTTCAATGTTCTGGGCCTGAAATGTGATCTGAAGACAGCAGCAGCCCATTCCAAAGCCCATACTGTCCATGTAGATGTGACCTTCCTTTGCTGCTCCATCACGCGCGTTACGGTCCTCTGGGAACAGATCTCTATCGAAGGGTATTGTAGGATCGACAAAGGGCCTTGGGGTATTTTCATCATAATAAATAGGCACATTCATGTGCACCTTTTGGCCTTTCCGCGATCGAATGTTTGCTGTAAGTGTTGGGAAGCGAACGTGAGGATTGATGATCTCATCCGGGAGAAACAGACTTCGAGAAGCTGGTCCTATTGGCGGCACATAGGGATCCGTAAAGACCCCTGGGGCTCCCAACCGGGGAAAGGACGCCATGGTGACTGGATACTCATTTTCCTTCATGTGCTGCTTGGCAATGTCCCTCCTACGCTTCATGTTCGGCTCAACGGTCAGCAGGTCTTTGAGCAAGCAGCCATATGGTTCGCCCGGAGTGGCCTCGAGCATGTAGCGACCATATTCTGGGTGGAACGTAGGAAGGCAGTCGTCGCTTGTGACTGTCTGCTGTAGGGCTGGTACACATCCACCACTTTTGCGCAGTTCTTCATCCTGAGCAAGCGCCTTCAAAATCTCAGATTGCCGGAGCGACAAACGAGCATTATTATTTTCTTCATCATAGGAGATGACCAGATACTCGACTTCATCACCCCATAGAAGCATATTTCTCTTCTTGTCCTTTGTATTGTTCCATATATGTAGGAACTGCTCAATGCCATGCTTCCGAATGTGGTCCGCCAGCTTCTCCGTGTGTTCCCAGTCCAAAGGAGTGCCAAGCGATCTTGAGTTAGCAAAAGCGCACCCCCCTTTAGCCTACAGTAACCCCATAGCGGCCCAAACCTGCCCAAGCCTTTGGCGCAAAAGCTGGGCGGCTGTCTAAATAAATTATGTCCGACGTCTATCTGTCGTTTATAGCGGAGGCGACTATCAAGAATGAGATTGACTGATTATAAATGAGGTGATATTCTATGCTTGTGGCATATACTAGCTCATATACCCGATTGCCTACGAGTCTTTAGATGACTTCTCAAGAGTGCAAACGTATGGGAGCGAGGTTGCTGACGAAGCTTGCGAAATTCTTTCCGCGTTCTCGTCGGGTCTCGAACGATCTTCTACTTCCTCCTTTCTACTTCCTACTTCCTAGCACCAAGTGGTTGGTCAGAGACAACCAGCGTCTTTACTTCATGTAGCTCTAGACCCCACAATTCATAGACGTAATTACATCATTCCACCTGACTCGCTCAAGTGACATCAACCACTTCCGAAATTCAACCATGGCTGCAGTCGTCGTAGCAGTCGGCTACCTATTTTACATAAAGTGCGCCCTATCGTCTCGCTATACTGACTCGCAGATGCATAAAGCCCGTAAACGTTCGCCGTAAGCAACGCAAAGCGGACCGACGAATCCGAAGCGCTATTGATAACCATTATGAGGATAGTGGCAAATTTGATGAGATTACTTCAAAGGATGGCGCGCGGCTGCCGGCTTACGACGAAACACACAAACAGATCGATGAGATTCTTGACCAAGTCTCGAGGAGCGGCCAGACCTTTTACCTGGTGAGGTGGCAAGGCGAACGACATAATACAGAGTGGGTAGCAGAGGAATTTCTCTTGTACAACGACTACTCGATCCCCCTCGTCGCGTGGAAAGAGAGGTGCGAGAAGATTGCACAAGAGCGGCCAAAGCAGCGGAAGAGCGGAAGCTTTCTCCAGAGACGTAAGAGTCGGCGTACATCGAGTGCAAACTTGATCACAGCCATGTGATGCACGGTATTGGAGCAGGTTAGGTCGGTGTATCGTAAGCATAGTAAGGGTTATGTGATTTCCAGTTCTCAATGAACCCCGCGCCCAGCTCCGACGGGGAAAGATTTTCCCTACCCGACTTATCCGTTTCCCGTTCATTTAAACACACTCTCTTTTCAAGTCACAATTGCGGTGTTAAGTCGCGCGTTGGAGACGTGGAAAACACTGGCCAGATGGGGAATGAGGCAGATGTCGAAGCAGCTGGGCAAAAAGTCCCGATGAGGAATGATTCCTCAGCGACTATGGTCGCGTCTGCAGAGGATCACGCCTCTTTTGACCACCAACAGTCAAAGGAGCACTCAGGCATGTCATGTGTTACTGTAGGCTTTGAGGAGGGCGACCCTCACAATCCAAAGAACTGGTCCATGAGATATCGATTGTGGATAACTGCACTTGGTATTATCATTGTCTTCAATTGCACACTTGCATCCACATCCGCGTCTGGCGTATCGATAAACATCCAATACGCCTTCAAAGTCCCGATAATTGTGGAGACCCTTGTCACCTCGTTATTTCTCGTTGGCTACATCGTCGGCCCAATTGTCTTTTCGCCATCTTCTGAATTTTTTGGGCGGAAGCCTACCTCTGTCGTCGCATTCACGGGATACACGATCTTTTCTGTGGCCACAGCTTTGTCTCCCAACATTGCAGCTATGCTAGTATTTCGCTTCTTGACTGGTTTCTTTGCAGCCTGTCCTCTTTCCGTGGTAGGCGCAATTTATGCTGATATTTATGGGAATCCCATGCATCGTGGCATAGCTATCGCCACGATGGCGTTTATCACAATGGGTGGACCGGTTCTCAGTCCGTCAATATCTGGATTTATTGCCACAAGCTATTTGTCTTGGCGATGGGCTTTCTGGATTCCAGCCATTCTTGCTGGCGCGACCTTGATCTTACTGGTCACTACGTACAAGGAAACATACCCTCCCGTCCTTCTTGCGCGTAAGGCAAAACGACTTTCTGAAGAGACTGGGATAAAGCATGTCAGTGAGCTTGATAATGGTCGTGAGCTACGGGTGATGTTGAAGAATGCATTCACGCGTCCCATGCGGCTTGTTCTTGAACCCATTGTCTTTTCTATCTCAATCTATCTGTCCTTCATGTACGGTATGTTTTACGGCTTCTTTCTAGCATACCCAATCATCTTTGAAGGGCTCTACCAATTCAAGTCCGGTCCGGCGGGATTGATGTTTATCCCAGTTGGTGTTGGGAGTTTTATTGCATGGCTATCAGCGATATCACATCTTACGTATCAAAATAACAAGCAAAAGAATCACCATAAAACTTTCACTCCGGAGACTGCGCGTCTTCCTCTTAGCTGTGTAGCTGGTCCTTGCTTTGTTGTGGCATTGCTTATCCTTGGGTGGACATCAAGGCCGAGCGTTAGCTATTTCATCCCTTCTATATTTGGAGGTGTCCTGTTCGGCTTTGGATTTACAGTCCTATTCATCAGCTTCTTCAATTACCTCGCCGATATTTATGGGCTGTATGCAGCATCTGCTCTGGGAGTAACGTCCATATTACGATCCTCATTCGGAGCTGCCATGCCCTTATTCATTCCTCAGATGTATCATGCATTATCGATTCCATGGGCGACTACTCTACTCGCTGGCGTCAGCCTGCTTCTATGCCCGCTGCCGTTTCTCTTCATCAAGTTTGGTGAGAGGCTACGAGCCCGAAGTACATTTATTCAGCATGGTTAGTTAGCCTAATATCATTTAGACAGCATTGGGAGTGGGAAATCATGATGGTTCATGAGGGTGGTTTACATGTCGAAAGTTTTGTACATACCGAAAATAGCACAACACTTATGTCTACCGTGCCGCAGCTCTGTCTTCTTCTCTGGCTTGATCAAAATAACGTTTCACGTCTTCTTCACTGACAACTTTTCCACCCTCTGCGTATGGTCTGAGAAAAGCAGTCAAACGTTCCTTCATTCTTCGATATGCCATGATTCCATCTATTGCTTGT